>OLSC01000159.1_pt1 | contig 87579 bp, 78 predicted proteins | sample 1672881 | NCBI WGS metagenome assembly OLSC01 (sample SAMEA3136733, study PRJEB25190) | human gut metagenome | biome: human gut; feature: human-associated habitat; material: faeces | place: Austria | collected 2013 | reverse complement strand
ATCCAAGAGGATATATATCATATCTTTAGTTTACACAGAATTTGTTACAGTCTCAAAAACAGCGGCTGGAGAAGGCTTCCGGCCGCTGCACGTCATTAACGATAATTCTTATTGTAGAGCTCTTTTGCGTATGACTGCATCTTCTTTACGTAATCATATGCTTGGCTCTTTCCCTTCTTCAAATCGACCTGTTTCAGAGCGTTGCTGATTTGTGGATCTTCCATCAGAAGGGAAAAGATTGCTTTTGCTTCTGGGTACTTAATGGATACTTCGTTGATGAGGTCGTCAATCATCATCAGACTGAGAACTGAGTTTTCCGTGTTAGTATCATCAGCTGGTTCCCAACCGCTGCTATTTGTATCATCGTCGCTATTATCATCCATAAACTTGTCTAATGAAATATAGTGAGAGAGGTACTGGTCCTTTTCCGGACGTTCGCATCCTTCACATTTATTGCACTTAGGGCAGCGGATGTATTCACCCTTGGAATTAAGAACTAAGCATCTCTTTTTACGAGTGGATTCAAGATAGTCATCCTTTTCTTTCCAGAATTGCTTCATGTAAGATTCAACTTCATCCTTCGGGATTGTAGTGAATCCTACCAGAATCTTTCTGCCACGGATATTCCAGGTCTCGAAGTTGTCCTCGACGATTCCGTCATTGCGTTTGCGAAAACCGTCCCTTACATCCTGATGGTAATTCTTTAAAACTTCATGTGCTAAGAATGGAACTAATGCCTCATTCTCCTTTGGTGCTACGCCATTGTAGCTCTTCTTGTTACCGTAATCATAATTTTTCTCTGCCATGTGGCTTTCCTCCTTGGGTTGACGTGGAGGAAATTCCACATGTGCGATACCTGAATATAGTTGGCCATTGCCATAGCGAGTTTCCTCCTATTGGTTTGGCCAGCTTGTCCTATTCAGCTGGTTTGGTTATTTAGTTGTTCATCAGATTCAGATAGGACCGTTCTTGATCAGGGAACGCATCGTCTGATGATGGGGTGTTCTTGACCCTTGATTGCATCATACAGCAAACGTTAAAAATGCCCGTTGAAGAAAGTTCAACGGGCTATGAGGCTGAAAATAAAGGCTTTAAGATTAAAAGGAGTGTGATTATGTATGGAAAAAAGCTATAAGTGTTGAAGAAAGTTCACCAAAAAAAATTCATTAATTATTTGACACCACGCAAACACATATAAACAGATACAAACAATTGAAATTTGACACGAAATAATGTATAATAAAAATTGGCATAGTATGTATAGAAAAAGGAGACCAGCTATGAGTACTACCAATAATGAAGAAAAATGGATTGGAACAACTGAAGCAGCTGAGTTCTTAGGAGTAAAGCCAGCTACAATTCGTGATTGGATTCGTAAAGGCAAGGATATTCCGAGAAAGAAAATTGGCAAGGCCTGGAAGTTCAAATATTCTGAACTTGAGGAATGGGCTCGAAGTGGTAAGGCTGCAAATAATTAAACAAATCCGCGACTTAGCGGCAGGAGGTAAAAATAGATGAATAAACAACAATTAGCATCTACTATTTGGCAGTCAGCCAATCAGATGAGATCAAAGATAGAGGCGAACGAATATAAGGACTATATCCTTGGATTTATGTTCTATAAATATCTTTCGGATCGTGAAATTTCTTTCCTGAAAGGAGAAAAATATTCTGACGAGGATATTAAAAAAGTGACAGCAGATGACGAGAAACTTGTGAAGCACATTAGTGAGAATATTGGATATTTTATTGCTCATGAGGACTTATTCTCATCATGGCTTTCTAAAGGCGATGATTTTGATGTATCTGATGTAAGAGATGCATTGAGTAATTTTGATGCCAATATCGAACCAACATATAAGAAATTATTTGAGAATATATTTAAGACGCTGCAGAGTGGCCTTTCAAAGTTAGGTGAAACATCAACAAAGCAGACTAAATCAATAAAGGCGCTTCTTAAACTAATAAAAAGAATTCCGATGGATGGAAAGCAAGACTATGATATTTTGGGATTTATCTATGAGTATCTCATCAGCATGTTTGCAGCTAATGCTGGAAAGAAAGCAGGAGAGTTTTATACTCCACACGAAGTATCTGTATTGATGTCTGAAATTGTGGCAAATCATCTTAAAGATAGAGATCATATTAAAATCTATGATCCCACATCAGGTTCAGGCTCATTGCTCATTAATATTGGCGCATCTATGGCTCAATATATCGAAGGTGAGAACAAGATCGATTATTATGCGCAGGAATTAAAGGAGAATACTTATAACTTAACTCGTATGAATTTGGTTATGCGAGGAATTAATCCAGCTAATATCAATGTTAGAAACGGCGATACTTTGGAAGATGACTGGCCATTTTTTGAAACAGATGAAAATAAGGATGAAACCTATTCGCTTGTTAAGGTAGATGCGGTGGTTTCCAACCCTCCGTACTCTCAAAAATGGGATCCAAAGAATAAAGAGTTCGATCCTCGATTTAAGGAATTTGGAGTTGCTCCAAAGGCAAAGGCAGATTATGCGTTTTTACTACATGAGTTATATCACTTAGAAGATGATGGTATTATGACAATTGTCCTTCCGCATGGTGTTTTGTTTAGAGGTGGCGAAGAAGAAACCATTAGAAAGACTTTGATCGAGCGTAATCACATAGAGGCTATTATTGGTTTACCTGCAAATATATTCTTTGGTACAGGAATTCCAACGATTATTATGGTGCTTAAGAGAACAAGATCTGATTCAGATGTTCTCATTATTGATGCGTCTAAAAAGTTCGAGAAAGTCGGAAAAAATAACAAGTTAAGAGCAAGAGATATCAGAGAAATAGTTGATACATTGAAGGCAAGAAAATCGGTGACAAAATTTGCAAAATTAGTTACCAAGGATGATATACGAAAAAATGAATACAACTTAAATATACCTAGATATGTTGATTCATCTGATGACGAGGAACCATGGGATATTCATTCTATTATGTTTGGTGGAATTCCTAATATGGAAATAGAAAGCCTTGGAAAATATTGGGATGCATTTCCGGGGTTACGAGAGGAAATATTCGGTAGTATATCAGACAATTATGCTAGGGTTATAGCAGATGATATAGAAAGTGCAGTATCTAACTTTGCATCTGTATCTAATTATATTGCAAAATATCACTCTAGTTTTAGTGGATTTGGAGAACACTTAAAAGATTGCTTGATAGAGGATATTCTCGATGTAAATGCTCAAAGTCTTAAAGAAAATATCTTCATTGATATTTTTAATAGAACAACAAATATTAAATTAATTGATCAATACAAGGCATTTCAGATTCTTTCTGAAAATTGGGAAACAATCACAGCCGATTTGGAAATGATTCAGGGAGAAGGGTTTGATGCTATCTTCCAGGTTGATCCTAATATGGTGGTAAAGAAAAAGAAAGAAGACGAGGATGAAGTGACCGAAGTGCAGGAAGGTTGGAAAGGTCATATTTTACCATTTGAGCTTGTACAGGAAGTATTCCACTGCGAACAATTATCTGAAATAAAATCAAATGAAAATAGATTAGTGGAAATTGAAGGCTACTATACTGAAATACTAGAGTCACTCGAAGAGGATGAACTTGAACTGCAGATTACAAATGAGGACAAGAATGCCTTCGTCGGAAAAGAAGTAAAGGCATATGTTGTAGAGGCGTTGGCGGATGTTGAAAGCTCTGAAATCAATGCATTGAAGGACTATTTAAAGATTTCATCTAAGAAAGAAAAACTTGCTTATATTGAAGAAAGAAAAGTGGTTGATTGGAACACAATGGCTGCAAATAAGGACGGTACATTTGGAAAACCTGCAGTAAATGCAAGAATTTTACAATTGCAGATGGATTATGAATTTCCAGAAGAATCATTAGAAGCAAAAATGAAAAGAGTTATGCTTTTAATGGAAGAAGAAAGCGAATTGAAGAAAGTAATCAAGGCACAGAAGATCGAACTAGAAGCTGCAACCATAGAAACAATAAAAAATCTCGATGAAGAAGATGCACTTCGCCTGCTAGAGTTGAAGTGGATTGAGCCTATTGTATCCGGATTAGGAACTTTGCCAGATGATGTAATTACAGCATTGGTTTCAGAAGTTGAAAATTTGAATTCAAAATATGCAACTACATATAGTGATATTGAGATAAAGAAAGAATCTGCAGCTGGTTCTCTTATTCAGATGATTGATGGTTTATCTGGTAGCAAAGATGATCTTGATGGTCTAGCAGAATTTAAGAAGTATATGGGGGTAAAAAATGGAAAAGAATAATAAAACACCTAAACTTCGTTTTTCTGGATATACTGACGATTGGGAACAGCGTAAGTTGGGAGAGATTACTGTGGAGTCCCCAGAATATGCAACTTTAGAAACTGGCTTACCACTTCTTACATCATCACGCAGAGGACTAATGTATCAAAATGAATATAGAGGAAATCAAACAACGGATAATAAGAAAACTTTGTTTAGTGTGGTGCCTTTAGGAGCATGTACTTACCGACATATGAGCGATGATGATGTGTTTCATTTGAACATAAATTCCTTAGAAAAAGGGCTGGTAAGTAGGGAATATCCTGTGTTTACTGCATGTGATGGCAACAATCTGAACTTTATGGTTCAATATGTTAATTCGAGTAACCAGTTCCGTTCTTTTTGTAAAGAACAAAGGAAAGGAGGCACTAGAACAAGACTATATTATAGTGCCTTGGGTGAATTTGAATTGATGATACCGACTCCAGCAGAGCAGCATAGAATTGCTAGTTATTTAAATAACCTCGACCACCTTATCGCCCTTCACCAGCGTAAGCTTGAGAAGTTACAGAACATGAAGAAATCATGCTTGCAAAAGATGTTTCCTAAGGATGGTGCTACTGTTCCTGAAATAAGATTTTCTGAATTCCAGGGAGATTGGGAGGAACGAACACTTGGTTCGTGCTTTGATGAGAGATTAGAAAGCTTACCAGACGGAGAATTACTATCAGTTACAATTGGTTCAGGAATAAAGAAGTTTTCTGAACTAGATCGCCACGACAATTCAAATACTGACAAATCTAAATACAAAAGAGTTTGTATTGGTGATATTGCTTATAACTCAATGAGAATGTGGCAAGGAGCAAGTGGGCGCTCACCATACGAAGGTATTGTAAGTCCTGCATATACTGTAGTAAAGCCAATAGGAGATATAGACACTCAGTTCTTTGCTTATATGTTTAAGAAGAAAGAGATAATTCATCTTTTTGAAATTAACTCACAAGGACTAACATCCGACACTTGGAACTTAAAATATCCAGCATTCAGTAAAATTGTGGTTAGAGTTCCTAGGAATGTGGAAGAGCAAAGCAGGATTGCTAGATTTTTGTTGGATCTCGATGAACTCATTTCATGTACTGAGCAAGAAATTGAGATTACGAAAAGAATGAAAAAAGGATGTCTTCAGAAGATGTTCGTATAAGGAGGGATAGACTTGTCAGATATTATTTTTAATGAAGAAAAGGAATTTGAAGAAGCTGTCATAAAAGCCCTCATCGAGCATGGATGGGAATCGGATGTTATTAGATATCCATCCGAAGAAGATTTAATACAGAATTGGGCGAATATATTATTTAACAACAATAAGCAGGGAACACGTTTGAATGACCAGCCATTAACTTCCGGAGAGATGGCACAGATTTTGGATCAAATAAGAAATTTACAATCGCCAATAGTTTTAAATGAGTTTATTAATGGGCGTAGTATATCTATTACTCGTGACAACCCAGATGATCTTCTTCACCTAGGTAAAGAGATTTCTTTAAAAATTTATGATCGTCAGGAAATCGCGTTAGGACAGAGCAGATATCAGATTGTTCAGCAGCCAAAGTTTAAAACAAAGTCACCTATTCTCAATAGCAGAAGAGGCGACCTGATGTTATTGATTAATGGTATGCCAGTCATTCACTTGGAACTGAAACGTAGCGGAATTCCTGTTAGTGAGGCATATAACCAGATTGAAAAATATTCACATGAAGGTGTATTTAGAGGTATTTTTTCTCTAGTACAGATCTTTGTGGCAATGCAACCTAAGGAATCTGTATATTTTGCAAATCCGGGAGAAAAGGGCGTGTTCAACAAGGCCTTTTATTTTCATTGGGCTGATTTCAATAACAATCCTATAAATGAATGGTATACGTTCATTAAAAAGTTTTTATCTATTCCAATGGCACATATGCTAATTGGCTTCTATACGATTGCAGATACTGATGAGGGCATATTAAAAGTTATGAGAAGTTATCAGTATTATGCGGCAGTTGGAATTGCTAATATTGTTGCGGAGAAAAAGAGTCACTGGGATGATAAGAAACAGCTCGGTGGTCATGTGTGGCATACAACTGGTAGTGGTAAAACCATGACTAGCTTTAAAGCTGCTCAGCTTGTTGCTGCTAATCATGATGCAGACAAGGTGGTTTTCCTGGTTGATAGAAAAGAATTGGGAATACAGTCACTTAAGGAGTACCGCTCATTTGCTACAGGAACAGAATCTGTTCAGGCAACGGAAAACACTGATGTTTTAATATCGAAATTAAAGAGCCCAGATTCTGATAATACTTTGATTGTTACATCAATCCAGAAGTTGAGTAATATCGCAAGGGAAGATGTGGCTAATATAGAAGCAGATTTAAAAATTATTCAGCGTAAGCGAATGGTTATTATCATTGATGAGTGCCACCGTTCTACATTTGGAGATATGCTTGTAGATATAAAAAATACGTTCAAAAATGCATTGATCTTTGGATTTACCGGAACACCTATTCAAGACCTAAATGCGAAAAAAGATAGTACCACGCCGACAATATTTGGTGATGAGATTCATAGATATACTCTAGGTGATGGGATCAGGGATAAAAATGTTCTTGGCTTCGATCCATATATGGTGCGTATTTATGATGATGCTGATATACGAGAGAAGGTTGCGCTCAGTAAAGCCAAAGCAAAAGACCAAGCGGACGCTTTTAGCGATCCCAAAAAGGAAAAAGTATATCTTAAATACATGGATTCATCTCAAATTAAGATGTACGGAGAATTGGTAAATGGAAAATATGTAAAAGGCATAGAAGATTTTGTGCCTAATGAGCAGTACCAAACAGATGAGTATGTTGATGGCGTAATACAGGATATAAAAAAGAAATGGACGCTATACAGTAGAAATAGAAAGTTTCATGCTATTTTTGCGACTAGCAGTATTCCAGAAGCAGTTAAATATTATAGATTGATAGTCAAAGCCTTTCCTGACTTATTCATCACCGCAATGTTTGATCCTACTATTGATAATGAAGGTGGTGGAAGTTTAGAGAAGGAAGATGGAATTGTTGAAATCTTGGAAGCCTATAATAAGCACTTCAATCAGAAGTATACGATTCCAACATATGATAAATTCCGTAAGGAAGTCAGCCTAAGATTGGGCCATAAAAAACCATTTGATAGTATTGGTAAGGATGAGCAAATTGATATTCTTATTGTAGTTAATCAAATGCTTACTGGATTTGATTCCAAGTTTGTAAATACATTATATCTGGATAAGATGATGGAGTATGAAAACCTCATCCAGGCCTTTTCGCGTACAAACAGACTTTACAATATGGCTGAGAAGCCTTTTGGAATTATTAAATACTATCGTAGACCAAATACAATGGAGAAGAATATTGAAGCAGCTGTAAAGGCATATTCAGGTGATGTCCCTACAGGATTGTTTGTGGATAAATTGCCAAACAATCTAAGAAACATGAATGTTCTTTTCCAAAGTATAGAACAGATATTCAAAAATGCAGGTATTGTAAATTTTGAAAAGTTGCCTGCTGATAATGCAGCGATAGGAAAGTTCGCAAAAGAATTTAATAAATTTGTGAATCATCTTGAAGCAGCTATTATACAAGGGTTTACTTGGAGCAAGAATTCTTATCCGGATGAGGATCAGAATGAAGATGCTATAAAAATGCTTATCGATGAACAGACATACCTGACATTATTAGCTAGATATAAAGAGATAACTCGTGGCGGCGGTGGTGGAGCCGGTGGAGATGTTCCGTATGAAATTGACGTTCATATTACGGAATATGATACCGGAAAGATCGACGCAAATTACATGAATTCTAATTTTGATAAGTATGTCAAGTTAATTCAAGGCGATAGCGATCCAGGAGTTGTCGATACGGCATTGAAGGAATTACATAGATCATTTTCGATGCTTTCACAGGAAGAACAACGATATGCAGAAAGATTTATTCATGCTGTAGAAAGTGGTCAGGCAAATTTAGTTCCAGGAAAAACGTTCAGAGATTATATTACTGATTATATGAAGGCAGATGAGCATGCACGAATTAATCGTGTTGTTAGACGTCTTGGATGTTACTATGCTTTGCTTAAAGAATTACTAGATCGTCACGCAACTCCAAGTAACATTGATGATCGAGGAACATTTACTGAACTAAAAAAATCAGTTAATAAGACAAAGGCAGAGAACTTTTTTAGATTGGTATTTAAGGATGACTATGTTCCGTTACGATTACCAATTTACAGCGAGAATTACTTACGTGATTTTATTTTCTCTGGCGGAAAAGATCCATATTTAAATGTGATTGAAGTTGAACAGACTTCTGCACATACACCTGATGAAGCTAGAGAATACAATAAACCTAAAGTGGTAGTTGTTAAGCTCACAGATAATGATTATGTCGGTAGAGAGGTAAGAACTTCTGTCAGCTACAAGACCTTAGAAAACTGGTATTCAGAAAGCAAAGCTGTAAAAAGTGTTATTGAGTCAGAATGTTTTGCGTATGTGGAAGATAAACTTTGTGTTGCAACATCGGAATGCATGGAGCGTACTGATGGTGGAAAAATAAGATTAACTGAATATGCAAAGACACATGAAGAAGAATGTTTCTTACAATTCATTGTGGATGAAAAAGATGGAACGTTGCATTATGTGAAGCTTCCAAAATCAAAAGCGGATGAAGCATTTAATTATAATGATGCTATAACAGAGGATTTGCTATCTCAGTATGGGCTAGTAAATGAAATGTCAAAAGAGATGTTAAATGCAATTGACGGGGAAGAATTCGGACCAGCACTTGATACCCTAATGGATAAACGTATCTGTAATTATACAGCAAGACTTTTAAGAAGTATTACAGGTTTGGATAATAGAACAATAAGTAACATGAAGAAGGGTGAAAACCTTACTAAGTCAAATGTGATATCTGCGTGTTTAGGTATACATATTCCGTTTAGAGTTAGTAACCATATGCTAAGTCTTGCTGATTTGACGTTGAATATGACCTCCAAAGGTCAAGTGGGCGATGACAATGAAACATATGATATGCTTCTTCATTTAAAATGGACGACTGATTATGATGATATTTACGAAGAATTGAAAGTTCAATCAAAAGATCATCTAATTCACCAGCCGCCAGTAAAAAAGTAGAAAATCAGCGTTGAACAGGAGGTGTCGTGAAAATGCAATTTGAATGGATAAATTTTTATTCGGAGTTTGCCACAAAACTTCTGGAATTCAAAGATAACCGTGCAGAATTAATTGCTGATATACAAAGTGCTTATAGTGCAATAAATATGAAATTGCCAAAGTTAGAAAGTGAAGATTCAATAATAGACATAGACCCTTTTACTGTATTTGGACTTTTCAATAAGGGTATAACTAATGCTAATAGAATCGCCATCTTAGAGAGCTTTGCAACTGTTTTTAATATCAAATCAAATGTACCAGATAATTTTGATGGAATTCCGGTACTTAACAATTTGAAGGCAACCTACTATGGATTTAAAGATGATAGGCAGGCTGCTGATATTGATAACTTGTGGGGACTCTATGAATCAGCAATTAATCTTGCGGAAAAAGATGATGCGGCAAACCGCGAGATATTTACTAAATGGTATGATACAGTTCATGATCAGTTAGGCATTCGTTGGAATATAACGATGGGATTGTACTGGATTAGGCCATACGAGTTCATTAATTTGGACTCAAGAAATAGATGGTTTATTGTAGATCCAGATAATATGCCGGTTGACTTTGTAAATTCAGTGAAGAAGAAACTAAATAAAGTACCATATGCAGCAGAATATTTAGCAATAAAAGATGCGTGTCTGCACGCATTAAAAGATGGTAATTATGAATACAAAAATTATCCAGAACTGTCATATAGAGCATGGATTATATCGGAACAGATTAATCAAGAAAAAGCTGAGGTAAAAGGGAGAAAATCCTCCAAGGCGGCATTCTTGCGTTGGTTTGCGCCATTGATTCAAGCATTGCGTGATATGGGTGGATCTGGAACTCCTGCTGAAGCACGAGCAAAAATTATTGAGAATGAGCAATTATCAGAAGATGAAATCAACGAAACAAGAGGAAAGAACAACGTCAATAAATTTGAGAATGAAGTCGCATTTGCACGAAATTATCTTGTGAATGCAGGCTATATTGACAAAAGTGTTTATGGAATATGGACATTAACTGAGGCTGGAAAAGCTGTTGATATGACTAGTGAAATGGCTTCCGATATATTCAAGAATGTTCTCTCTTCGAGCCCAAGTAAACAGGGAAAAAATTCTGCCGCACTTGCAGATGAAGATGTTCATACTGTTAGATATTGGCTTTACGCTCCTGGAGAAGGTTCCTGCATGTGGGATGAGTTTTATACATCAGGCATAATGGCCATCGGTTGGGGAGAAATTGGAGATCTGAGTACATTTGATAGTAAAGATGCAATGAAGATCAAAATGAGAGAGGTATTTGATGAAAGTCTTTCTTATAAAAATGCTGCTCATGCAACATGGCAATTCGCAAATGAAATGAAAATTGGTGACATTGTTTTTGTTAAGAAAGGAATGTATCAAATCATTGGCCGTGGTGTCGTTATGTCCGATTATGAATATGACGATGCTAGAGATGATGAATATAAAAATATCCGTCAGGTAGACTGGACTCATAATGGAGAATGGCCACATCCAGGTCAGGCTGCAATGAAAACTTTAACGGATATTACTTCATATACTGATTATGTAGAAAAGCTCAATTCTTTATTTGAAGATGAAACAGAAGAAGATGCTGAAGATGTGGAGAAAACATATCCACCATACACAAAGGAAGATTTTCTGTCTGAAGTCTTTATGCCTGAAGAGGAATATGAAAAGCTTTCTGGCATTCTTCGAATAAAGAAAAATATTATTCTCCAAGGAGCTCCAGGTGTAGGAAAGACTTTTGCTGCAAAGAGACTCGCATTTTCTATGATGGGGGTTAAGGATGTAGAAAGAGTAATGATGGTTCAGTTCCATCAGAGCTATTCCTATGAGGACTTTATCATGGGATTTAGACCTTCGACGGATGGATTTGAACTGAAGCGAGGAGCTTTCTATAACTTCTGTAAGAAGGCTGAAATCGATGGAGATAATGATTACTTCTTTATCATTGATGAAATCAACAGAGGTAACTTAAGTAAAATATTCGGTGAGCTGTTTATGCTTATTGAAAATGACAAAAGAGGCGTTTCGTTACAGCTTCTATATTCTGATGAGAAGTTCTCTGTACCTAAGAATATTTATATCATTGGCATGATGAATACAGCTGACCGTAGCTTGGCTATGTTGGATTATGCGCTCAGAAGAAGATTTGCTTTCTTTGAAATCAAGCCGGGCTTTACAACGGACGGATTCAGAGAATATAGAATGAGCTTAGAAAATGAGAAATTTGATAAACTGATTGCCTGTGTGGAGAGTCTGAATAATGTGATATCTAATGATGAATCATTAGGAGATGGCTTCTGTATAGGACATAGCTATTTCTGCAATCTGTTACCGGACACGATTGATGACCAAGTATTGTCTGGAATTGTTGAGTATGAGCTGATTCCGCTTTTGAAGGAATATTGGTTTGATGAGCCTACAAAGATGAAAGATTGGAGCAGTAATTTAAGGAGTGCGATTAAGTGATACCGGTTCAAAATATCTATTATATGCTGTCGTATGCCTTCAAAGTTCTGAATGAACAGGGATACAAAAGAATAGCTACTGAAGAATTTAATAATACTGCAGAGCTGATGGCAGCAATATTGGCAAAAGGTATCGCTGTCCAGCTAAAACGTGGACTCGGAAAAGAGTACATTTCTCAAACTGAAGATTTGTCATCGATTCGAGGTAAAATTGATATTGCGGAGTCGATAAAGACACAAAGTATGATTAGAAAAAAGCTGATTTGTACATACGATGATTTTTCTGTTAATAGCACAATGAATCGGATTATCAAATCAACAGTGGAACTTCTTCTAAAAGCAGATATTGCAAAAAGTAGAAAAAAGGAACTCCGCAAGCTAATGGTATTTTTTGCAGATGTAACACCGATTGACTTGTACTCTGTGAACTGGAATTTGCAATATAACAGGAACAATCAATCCTATCAGATGCTGATTTCTATATGTTATTTGGTAGTGAAAGGTTTGCTCCAAACAAACACGGATGGAGCTACAAAGCTAATGGATTTTCTTGATGAGCAGAGAATGTGCCGTCTGTATGAGAAGTTTATTCTCGAATATTATAAAAAGCATTATCCGAAATTAACCGTCAGTGCTTCACAGATACCGTGGTCTTTAGATGATGGTATTGGAGATATGCTTCCAGTAATGCAGAGCGATATTCACCTTCAAAAAGAAAATACAGTATTGATTATTGATGCCAAGTATTATACTAATACAACACAGGTTCAATTTGATAAACATACTTTGCATTCAAATAATCTGTATCAGATATTTACTTATGTAAAAAATCGTGAATATCAATTTGGAGATGAGGATAACAAGGTTTCCGGAATGCTACTGTATGCAAGATCGGACGTTTTGATTCAACCGGATAATGTATATCAAATGCATGGTAATCAGATTAGCGTTAAAACGTTAGACTTGAATAAACCATTTGAAGAGATTGCTAAGCAGTTAGATGAAATTGCAGCAGCGCATTTTGATGGTATTGAGAAAACGAGATAGTGGAGGAACAATGACAAATAAAGAAAAAGCACAGATGATTCAGGCTGTCATTGAACATCCAGGAAGAGAAAGAACTTATTATAGTTTACTTGAAGATCTGGGTGACCTTAAGGGTAACTATTCGGATTACATGACAACGGAACCAATCAATTGTAATGAAGAATTGCAACGAGTAAAAAATGCAGATTATGAATTATGTACTGCATTGCTTACTGCGATTTTAAGAGAAGATCATTTTAGTAATGGCTCCTTCCAGCGCAGACAACGCGCCGGTCAGGTTGATGAAATCCTTAAAAGAATGGTAGCAGAATTGAATAAATAAAGCATGATGGCAGTACCGGTCGCTATGATTAGTACTGCCATTTTCGTTAGTCTTTTTTATAAAACTCTGTAACATAGCCATCGGCACGGAGCAGGATGTCTGGCATCCAGTCTGGTGTTCTCGCCATCTGCTGGCAGAGCATTTCCAGGGATACTTTCTCGGAACATTCGATAATCAGTTCATCGTGGACATGACCGCAGATAAAGCAGTGCGATAAGGTTTTCATTGCATTCATCAGTAAATCTCTGGAAATGGCCTGTACCACATTCTCGACAAATTTAGGTCCGTAGCTTTCCAAACGTTCCCATTTCTTAGTAGCACCGATGCCTTCGTAGGTTACAGATTCACCACCGAATTTGTTCTCGCCAATACGTGGTTTGACGTAAGTGAGTTTTCTGCCGGATGGAAGAGTAATGAATAACATGCCACTGCGCCAGGTGAACTTGATACCGTGTGAGGCAGTGCTGCAATGCATCTTGATTGCATTTTTGATAGCTGTATCGAAGTCCCACCAAAGAGCTACAATATTAGGATTGGACTGCCTCCAGGCGTCTACCAGCGGTTGGAGTTCATCTTCGGTAAGCCCCATTTCTAATGCACCCATTGCTTTAAGTGCACCGACACTGCCGCCGTAGCCAAGAGCCAGCTCCGCAATCTTACCTTTTTGACGAAGGTGACCGTTGATGCCATGTTTCTCAACCGGTACATGGAACATCTGACTGGCACTCGCACAGTAAATGTCACCACCATTTTTGAATACCTCTGCACGCCATGATTCTCCGGCAAGGTGAGCAATGACACGAGCTTCGATTGCACTAAAGTCAGCCACATAGAATTTGTATCCAGGCTTTGCAATGAAGGCAGTGCGGATAAGTTGGGAGAGGGTATCTGGGATATCATCATATAACATAGATAAGGAATCATAATCTCCAATGCGAACAAGTTCCCTGGCTGCATCCAGATCATCCATATGGTTTTGAGGAAGGTTCTGTAACTGGATCAAGCGGCCAGCCCAGCGACCGGTACGATTGGCTCCATAGAACTGGAACATCCCTCTGGTGCGGTTGTCATTGCAGGCAGCATTTTGCATTGCCTGATATTTTTTGACAGAGCTTTTTGCAAGTTGCTGACGGAGGGAGAGGACCTGTGCTAAATCTTCTGGTGCATCTTTTATCATCTCTGCAACAGCCTTCTTACCAAGTGATTCTACTTCAATCCCCTGATCAGATAACCAGGACTTCATCTGTGACACACTGTTTGGATTATCGATATCAGTAAGGCTGCGCATCTCGTCTGCGATAGTTGCTTTGGAACGTTCGTCAAAGGTAATAGCGTTGTCTACCATTTGCAGGTCAACAAGGATACCTCGATCATTGATTTCTTGGTCAAGGTGATATTCATCCCATACGAAGTCCGGTACAGGAAACTTATGGAGTTTGTCCTTGATACCCATTTCGACTTCAACGTCACGCTTGTTGTATGACTTAAAAACAGTCCATTTCTCTGGCGCATGCATTGGAAGGTTTCTGGTTCTACCACCATTGGATTTGGTAGGCTTGCATGGAACACAGAAGTAGCGGATGAGATCTTTACCTTCTTTCATTTTCTGATCCTTAAGGCCAAGCACAGCACCGACACCTTCAAGTGAAAGTGGAAGTCCCATGTAGGCACTCCAAATCATTGTGCAGCGCCATGATGCAGGATTAAGGTAATTGCCAACGGTGTCCTCAGGAATGCTGTAACTACAGAAGCGGTCAGGATAGTTACGCTTCATCCAGTAGGAGAGGCAGATGCGCTCGAAGGAAGCATTGAAGGCCCATTTGATTATGTCATCGCTTACAATAGCATCCAGAATCTCATCAGGAAGAACATCGCCACAGGCTAAGTCATATACGATGACATCGCCGTCATTGATGGAGACCGCAAATAATAGTATTTCAAAACTCTCAGATTCGGCATATTTGTATACGCCGGATTTTTTTATATCAACATCGCTGTAAGTTTCTAAGTCGATGGACATTTCTTTTATCTTTTCCATGTGTTTACTCCTTTATAAAAATAGGCAGCAGCACGATATGTACTGCTGCCCACATGTTAAATTTTGCTATCTGAAGAATTGTTCTTCTTTTTTCTTACTAGCCCTGGGCAAAGCCAATGTACGAAGCGAATCGATACTCCGATCAGCCACTTCCAGATTGCAGCTAGTGCAAAAAGTGTTAATGCAAGTACGATAGCAGTAAACGTGAAATTTACAGCATCGTTCATGAATTGATTAAGCAATTCCATACTCATTGATTGTCACCTGTCCTTTCATTGTCATCAGCGTTCTGCTGATTTTTCTTTTCCTTGTGTGCTTTGACTTTCTTTTTGATAAAGCAAATACCTTCATGGATCATTATTCCGAGTCCAAAGAGAAGGTATCCCATTGTGGCACCAAAGCAAACCGATAACATTAATTCTTGATAAGTTGTCATTATATTTCACCTCGTTTTTCTAAGATGACTGGCAGCAGTTATTCCACTGCCAGCCGGGTTTATTGTGTTGCAGATTAGTTTAAGAAATCGTTATCATCTTCGGTAGCGAAATCATCCTCAGCTCTAGACTTACCGCCAAGAGGATCACCATCACGAATTTTCTGAAGGTTGTTAAGTCCGCAGGCGATTCCACGATTACCGTTGGAATTGAAAGCGTACAGGTTAATGGAAGCACGGCCGTACACGCCGCTGTAAACTTCGGAACGATCAATGATCTGCTGACGATCTGCATCTACAATGCCAGGTGCAGTAGCAGAGTTGGCGTTGATGAAGTAGCTGTCCTTATAAGCTTCATCGCCAGGACGCTCCTTGTCTCCGTCACGAAGAGGAGTCTTGATAATATCAAGTGCAGGACAAACCTTAGCGGTTCCCTTAAGCTTGGATTCACCTTCCTCGTAGGCTGCCTGGATTGCGGCTTTGATCTTGTTTACGGTTACGGTATCTGATTTTGGAATGATAAGAGAAACGCTGTACTTTGGTACGCCTCCATTGATTGACTTAGGGTCCCACACGTTAGCGTATGACCATCTTGTGTTTACTCCTGTGATAACTTTTGTAGGGTTTGCGATCTTAGACATAATATTTTCCTCCTGTTAATTGTCATTAAAATCATCTGCAGCAGTGTTCATTGCTGGTCTTTTATCAGACTCAGGAACAAGTGCAGGTTTGCCTGGTGGCTTATAAACAAGTCCACCTAATAACTGTTCAAACTGCTTCTTTCCAAGCAGTGAGCTCATGGCAGTAATACCAAGAAGCTTCTTTTCATATGGATCGTATCCAGCAGCGGTTACCGCTTCTGCGACAGCGTCGTCGTCAGTGTATTTACGGTTGCTTCTGCCTTCAACGATTTTGAAACCATCATAGTGGGTTCCAGATTGTGCTTGTGTCAGTGCGTAATCTTTGATGTCATTTCCCCAGGAAATCAACTGGTCGATTCTTGGAAGAATTGCTGCAATCTCGAAATCATCAAGGGTAGCAGGCATCTTGAAATCGTACTTTGCAAGTTCCAAGTTGGTTTCTGCGCGCTTTCTACAAGTAGCTTTTACTTTGCAGAACTGGCAGTGGTCACCAGCCTTAAATTCACCTTTGCCTTCATAAGCGAGGGCAGCGGTAGGTTTCAATACATCCTCAGCCCATTTAAGAAGATCCTCTTTGCTGATGGAGCTGGTAGATACGTTTTCTCTTCGTGGCTGGAAGATTGTCAGTTCGATAGTGCTGATATCATACAAGTCATCGAATGCTTCCAGAGCACCAAGCGCATAGCACATCATCTGACTGTTACCTTCGGATTCCACAAGGACTCCAAGACCATGCTTGTAATCAATAATGTGGAGAACTTCGTCAGCAATAATGACACAGTCACCGGTTCCGAATCCGTTTTCAACCCAGCGAGAGAAGTCGAGTCTCTGTTCAATGAATACCATTGGATCACTACAGAATTTCTTGGAACGTTCGAATTGCTCCAGAACATAATCTCTGTATTCTTCCGCACAGTTTTGCATCTCAACACTGTAATAGGTAAGGTTCTCGGTTGGATCTTCTACATCACGTCCCAGTGCCTTTTCTACTAAGTAGGCACAAAGCTCATGACAGTCGGTACCTTCCAGCGCATAGGGTGAGGACTCATCTTTGATTCCTTCGCAGAGCTTTGCAGAAGGTGGACAGTTGATCCAACGGTGCGAAGCTGATGCGGAGAGGAATGTGTGTTTAGCCATTGGCAAGTACCTCGGCCTCAGCCACTAAAGCAGGATAATTTTCCTCTTTCACATCACTCAGGCGACTAGCACCATACTTTGTTAAGAGGGCTTTTGCTTCAGCTTTCTTACCTTTACCAGCAAGAGAAGCCATGATTCCGCGTACTTCCTGGAAGGAGTATTTCTTTACTTCAACTTCCGGTGCAGGAGCTTCTTTCTTTTCTGGCTTCGTCTCAGCATTGCTCATTTCAGGAGCAGTTTCTGAGAACATTTCTTTTAATGCAGTAGCTGCATCAATCATTTTCTGTCCAGCGGTGATCATCTCATCAAGGACAAGATCTAAATTCGACATCTTACTCATTTTCAGGTTCCTCACTTTCTCTTTGATTTTCAGTAGATTGTCTTAGTTTGGCTGCCAGTCTTTTTGCTACGACGCTGATGGCAATGAGCGTATCAATAAGCTCTTCATCAACTGCATCAATAGGACTGGCAGAATCTCTTGTGTTTGTCATCTTCTTAACCTCGCTTTCCGATTGGCTTTCTGCCTTTCTAACTTCCTAAGGGAAGGCGGAGAGTTAAATTCCGGGATAAATGAAAATAAAAATGCCAGGTCATTTCGTTTTATATAAGGAAGCGATTTGACCTGGCATAAAAAATGACCAGCAGAATTACCTGCTGGCCGGTGTTAGTTCTTATTAGTACATAATGCTGTGTGGTTTGTTTGGAATGATGTTGATACTTTGCTCGCGGCATTTCATACAACTGATGTTACCGCTGATACGCTGCTTAGTAGTATTGAAGCGTTTAGCAAACAGGGCGATCACATCACGTGTGTCCTGTTGTCCATGAACCTGAATGTATCTTTCAATAGCGCGTCTGATTCGATAGTTCATAGATTAAACTCCCTTCTTATAAGTATAAACTGCGCGACGACCGTATTTGCCCATATCTTTGAATTTAATTCCTAAATTAGGATTGTCTTCTACAAAGTTATAAAAATTTTTGCCAAACACGCCGGCAGGTCCTCTTGGAATTGTCCAGTCTGAACCATACACGTCAGGGAGTTCAAAACCATCTGGATAAAGTTCGGTATCATCGAAATTACCGGCTTGAATTCTTTTTACAGCTTCATCAACTGTAAAGATTGATTCACCAAACACCTTACTTCTGATGTAATCCTGAATGCTTTGATGGCTTTCCTTCGCAAGAGATTCAAGTTCGTCATAAGCTTCTTTGCTTAATGTGAGTTTTACTATTTTCTTTTCCATCATAAAATCCTCGCTTTCAAATTAGTCTAGGGCACCTGCTCTATAAGTATAATAACATAGAGCAGGGCGCCTTGTCTACACTTTTTGAAAAATAAAGAAAAATTTTTGAAACACCGGAATTCGCCCTCACAAATCCCCTTAGGAAGTTGAAGAAGATAAAACTTCTATCTTTTAACGAAAGGAGAGTGAGAGCCATGAGCGTATTTGGACGTAATCAGGAAGGCTATCTTGATCCAACTGCAGCAGAAGCAATAGCGAAGGCAGATAAGAAGAAGTATCTGCCGCTTGTCTATATCTGCTCCAAGTATTCCGGTGATGTTGTTACCAATACAGAGGCAGCGAAACGATACAGTCGATTCGCAGTGGACCAGGATGCCATACCACTCGCGCCACATTTGCTGCTTCCTCTTTATATGAAAGAAGAATCAGAACGAGAGTTGGCCATGTTTATGGATATGGTGCTGCTTGGAAAGTGTGACGAGTTGTGGGTATTTGGTGAAGAAGCTAGTGCAGGCATGTGCGCTGAGATAGCAAAAGCCAAGAGACACGGAAAGAAAATCAGATATTTCGATAGTTCGTGTAACGAAACAAACAGAGCTCTGGAGATAGGTCCAGAGAGATTGCAGGAGGAACGTTAAATATGAATTTTGTTATTTACACAGCCGACTGCACCGGGAATAAAGCTAACTGCGACTACCCACATAGAGTAGAAGTTGATGGGCCAGAGGTTCTCCAGGAAGCAGTCAAAAAAGATCATGTCTGCGCTGAATATAAAGGTAACTACAGAAGCAAGGACAATTTCGTGACTTCGAATGCCATCGTCATGGATGTGGATAACGACCACACCGATGCTCCAGCGGAGTTTATTACGGAAGCAAAGATGGATGAGATGTTCCCAGACATCGATTATTGTCTGGTGCCGAGCCGCCATCATATGTTGCCAAAGGGATCGCACCAAGCAGCACCTAGAGACCTGGATTTGCTTACCATTGGCCTCGTGAATGATATGTATGCTGAAAACAGCAACGATGATTATAAAGGATATAAGGAAGTGGCGACTCAAGAGGACTTCGACAAATTTTAATCAACTGGTTGAATTTGGAGTATGGAGTATGAACAATTTGTAAAATGCTGATTTTGTATTGCTTTTGTCAGGACAAATGGATATAATATAGTTAGAAAAAACTCGAAAGGAGTGTTTACTATGGCAACAAAATCAGCAAATTTATACGCACGCATAGAGCCTGATGTAAAAGAACAGGCAGAAGGAATCTTAGCAGCATTAGGAATTCCTGCATCCAATGCAATAAATATGTTTTACAAACAAATTATTCTTCAAAGAGGACTTCCTTTTGAAGTGAAAATGCCATCCGCTCGTCCTGTAGACGCTAGTGCATTATCAGAAGCACAGATGAATGCAGAACTAGAGAAAGGATATGCGGATATGCAGGCTGGTCGTACTAGATCAGCAAAATCTGTTTTTGCTGATATCCGCAAGGATTACAGTTTATGATTTATGATATCGAGATTTCAGATCAGGCCGAGATAGACCTTCGTGGAATCTTCGAATACATTGCTTTTGAACTGCAGGCACCAGAAAATGCAAGTGGTCAGATTGATAGGCTTGAAGCATGTATTATGGATCTTGATCATATGCCGAAGAGATATCGACAATATGAATTGGAACCATGGAAAAGTCGAGGGCTACGCGTAGCGCCAGTAGACAATTATCTTGTTCTATATATTCCGGATGATGATACACAAGTGGTTACGATTATCCGTGTTATGTACGGTGGACGAGATGTGGATACGCAATTAAACAGATTTACAAAAACAAAATAATTTGAAAGCATCAATCAGAAATGGTTGGTGCTTTTTTCATGCCTGGAGAAATCTGGGCTTTTTTATGCCCATTTTTACGGAAGGAGGTATCGACCGTGGCTAACAGAATCATGGGTATTACTGTCGAGATTGGCGGAGATACCACCAAATTACAGACTGCCCTAAAGGGAGTCAATGGACAAATTAAAAGTACGCAGCAACAGTTAAAGGATGTAGATAAGTTATTAAAGCTTGATCCTGGAAACACAGAGCTGCTTGCACAAAAACAGAAGCTTCTTGCTGATGCGGTTGGTGAAACCAAGGAGAAGTTAGCCACTCTGAAAACTGCAGCAGAGCAGGCAAACACAGCTCTCGCAAATGGTGACATTTCTCAGGAGCAGTATGACGCACTTCAAAGAGAAATCATTGAGACGGAGCAGGATTTAAAGAAATTAGAAACACAGGCAAATCAGTCAGCTACAGCCATGCAGAAGATTGCAGCTACTGGTGAGAAGCTTAAGACTACAGGAGATAATATTTCGAGTGCCGGTCAGAAGCTCCTACCGGTGACTGCAGCAGTTACTGGAATGGGAGCAGCATCTATTAAGACTGCAGCAGACTTTGAAAGTTCTATGTCTCAGGTTCAGGCGACGATGGGTATCACGAAAGACTCCATTCGATTCTGACACGATTGGAAATCCGGCTCTTGATGTAGGTGATGTGTTGGTATTTTCCGGCGGACAGGCTGATAGTCAGCAAATCACCTGTATTACCTCTATTCAGACAAGAATTGGTGGAAAGCAGAGTCTGAAATGTGTAGGGAAAAATCCGAGACTGGCGAGGGCAAAATCAAAAAATGACAAGAATATTTCCGGGCTGTTAAATCAGATCGAGGAACAGGGGAAGACCGGGAAAATCGGTATTCATACTTTTACTAACACGTCTGCCTACACCATCGCAGACACAAAAATCAAGGTAATCAGCATTGAATTTGCATTTTCGGAAGAAAACCATATGCAGTTTTTTGGACAGCTTCTTGTCCATGCCGAGGCAGTTCAGCAAGAACGGAGTGCAAATGCTACAGGAACCATTGTCATACCGTTTCCGTCTGGTGAAAGTAAAAACACTGAAACTGTGTCGGATAAGGCGGACGCAGGAAATGGAAAAGGGCAGACAGGAAGTCAAACAGTGGATGAATCGTCAGGGGCAATTGCTAACCAAATGAAAGAAAGTACTGGCGGAGAAATCAATACAGAACCGGCATCAGCATTATCTGTAGAGGTAAGCCTTCCGGTCAGCTGGACGGAGGACGGACAGGCTGTCTGTCATGTAACTTTTGAATTTAACGATGAAGAGATCACAATACATCAGCCTGTGGAAACCTGGCATTCCGGTTGGCATATCCTGACACTTTACTATCCGATTGAACATATCGTGGCGAATTACACCAATACGTTTAATGTGTATCTGCATATGGAAAATGGTACTGGAACGATCGAGCCGGGCGGCATCATTGCTTCAGTCAGTGGTCAGGCAATGGCGGCAGAAGAAGCATGGGACGGAAAGCTGGAGCTTGAGGACAGAACTGCATATTTTGGAATCGGCGGAGGTATAAGGGTGAAGCCAAGATTATACGTCGCATCTTTAGGGAATACTTGGAAGGTGCTAGCTTTAGGGATATCGCAGAAGGCTTGGAGCGAGACAAAATCAAGACCGGTGGTAAAAAGTACAAATGGCACCTTAGCACAGTGCAGGGAATTCTTAGAAATGAGAAGTACATCGGAGATGCGCTTCTGCAAAAGACTATTACAACGGATTTTATTGAAAAGGTCAGAATCAAGAATGATGGTACAGTTCCACAGTATTATGTAAAAGGAAGCCAGGAAGCGATTATTAAGAAGGATGTCTACACTGCAGTCCAAGAGGAAATGGTAAGGCGCGCAAACCTGACAAGCGGCATTGAAGGGAAAAAGAAAAGAATCTATTCCAGCAAGTATGCACTTTCTAGCATTTGCACCTGCACCAAGTGCGGCGACATTTATCGAAGAATCGCCTGGAACAACCGAGGAAAGAAGTCCACGGTATGGCGTTGCTGCACAAGAGTGGAACAAGGGCCAAAGGCGTGCGATGCTCCAACAGTAACGGAAGAAGAGTTGCAGCAAGCAACTGTTAATGCAATCAACCAGCTAGTGCATTACCCGGATTCAATGGTACAAACATTGAAGGAAAACATTGAGATTGCTATGGTGGATGATAATTCCGGTGAAATGGAAAAGCTGAATGCCATCATGCTTGAGAAGCAGAAAGAACTGGTAAATCTGGCGCATGCAAAGAAGGACTACAGCCTCCTGGCGGATGAGATTGACATCCTGAGGGATAAAAAGCAGGAGCTTCTGGTAAAGAGAGCTGAGACCGAAGGACTAAAGAAGAAGGTAACAGAACTGGCAGATTTCCTTCAGGGAGCTCCGCAGGAACTGGCAGAATATGATGAGCTGATGGTACGAAAGTACATTGATCAGATTAAGATATATGACGATCATTTCACGGTTTGTTTTAAGGCAAAGGTGGAGATAGATATCCAGAGATAACATGACGAAATACAGCAGAGGATCAGTTCCTCTGCTTTTTGTATTGTTAACATTTGATACCTTGACAATAAATTTGTCAAGGTATATTATATTTTCATAAGGAGGATACATCAATGGAAGAAATTCAGAGAATGCAAGATAATTTATTGTTGATTCGTAGAACCGTAGGATGGACTGCAGAGGAATTTGGAGATCAAATTGGTGTAACCCGTCAAACGATAAATAATATCGAAAGCGGTAGAAATAAACTTACAAAGACACAGTATATTGCGATGAGAAGTGTGATTGAAGCTGAGATGGTAAAACATCCAGATGAAACACAAATGTTAAGAGCACTTTTGGATATGCTGATTGATCATCCTGAAAATTACTCAAAGGAAGATTACGAATCGTTATTAGAGAAAGCTAACATGATGTCACCATCTATTTTAGCTGGAACCTCAACTAGAGAAAATGTGTCAAAAGAGTGGATGAAAGCAGCTGGTGCAGTAGGTGCTATTGCGGCTGTTGCCGCCGGAGCTGCAGCATTACCGGTAGCAGGTGTACCTCTTGCTGGTGCGATAATTGGCGGATGGTTAGGAAAAGCTGTAAAAGCTACGAGCAGAAAGAAGGGTGATAAGTAATGGCAAAAGAAGTAGGTGGCTATATTACTAAAAAGAAAGATATGAATTTTCAGAGTGTTGAAGCTCTTCAATCTGTGGTGAATGTTGTAAATGAGGCAGCAGCGGCACTTAATGATAAAAAGAGAACGATTCGAGAAAGTGCAATTCCGGAAGTACTTGCAGGTGCGCTTGGAGCTGGTATTGGTGGTGTAGGATCATTTGCTGCTTTATATGGATTAGGATCAGTTGTTGGCTTATCTGCTGCAGGTATTACTTCGGGATTGGCAGCAGCTGGCAGTATTGTTGGTGGTGGAATGGTAGCAGGTGTATTTGTGCTTGCAGCTCCAGTGGCCGTGTTAGGTGGTATAGGGGTAGGTGTTGCATCACATCTTAAACATAAACAGCTTCATCAAGAGAAAGAACGTCTGTATAAGGAAGCACTAAGTAAGCACGATGCAATTATTAAGGCATTGAAGGAAGAAACTGATGCAGATAAAGAGCGTTTAGACTATTTGCAGAGTTTGAATATTCTGCTTCAAAGAGCTATTGAGGACTTACAGAAGGATTTAGGCGTTGCATAATTTGGGAGGACCATGTATGGGAAAAATTGACTTGAATCAGATAACTCCAATCCTAAAAAAGGTGGGAACTGGAGTTTTGAAAACAGTTAAAAACAAGGATTTTCAAAAAGGCGTGGCTCTTGCTATTCCATCAGCGATTGCGTTGACGTATGAAATAGGAAAATTGAAGAAGAAGTCGGCAGAAAAGGAAGCGTTATATAAAGAGGCATTAGCCAAGGAACAGGCAATTGCGAAAGAACTAAAGGAGCGTACAGACCTTAGCAAAGAAAGGCAAGATAGGCTGTTGGCGTATGATGCTGAATTAAAAAAGGAACTGCAAAAATTGAATGAAGAAAATCAGGAGCTCAAAGCTCAAATTAGAGAACTTGAGAAAAAGAAGGCGAAAGAATGAGCAGATATAAATATTCAAAAACAGAACAGGAAATCAATGATGTTCTTAAATTTCAGTCCAATGAGTTAAATGCAATTAAGAATGAACTGCCTTCTACATATGAAATTGATAGAAGGATTCAGGAGAGTGAAGATTTGTTAAGAATGCTAGGACATACAGAAGTGCCTGTAGTTCCGACTGTAACTGAAACAAAAAGAGTCATTGCTGTTCCATCATGGGAAGATTTGCTTGCAGAAGCGGTTCTAAATGTAGGAACAGGAAATAACCTAGAATCATTATTTACGGAAGAAGAGCTAAAAAGAAATCGTCAAGAGATATTGCAACTTAACGCCGAATTCAATCAGCTACACAAGCTGGATAAATATGATGTGGCAATTTGCGCGTCAGCAGGTATTTTGAGCGGGGTGATAGATTTGCTTCTTGTTGGAATTCCACAAAAAACACCAGATGGCTTAAAAGGCGGATTATTATCTAATTATGTAAGAGATTGGTTTGATAAAAAGTTTCCAGAAGATGAAATGGAGAAACTTGCAAATTCTAAGGTGAGTAAAGTCCCTTACGATGCACAGGATAATAGAAACACAATGGAATATGTTCAGGGATTATCCGCATACTATCATCGACTATTATCACTTGGGCATGATCCATTGTTAGGCCTGCTATTTGGTGTTATGGACATTCTTACTGGAAGAATGACAACAATTGATAAAACAGGAAAAATAGTGTCACAGGTGATGGAAAATTATGCTGATAGAAAAGAGTCTGATGTTTTTTCCGCTATTGCAAAACAGATAATTCATTTCAAATCAGATATAACAACATCGATGGGGCTTCCGGCTCCAATGATGGCATTATTTAATTTATTGCAGTTCGGTAGTATCGGTGAAGAGGAGCAGACAATTGCAGAGATTGTGCAAGGAATGTATTTTGAAGGGTATGACTTTATTCATTTCTGCACGATGTCTATTCCTGTAATGATCACGGAAGTTGTTATCAGGCTGGGATATGGAATTAAGCGACTTAAGGAAGGAAATACTATAAAGGAATCCATTCCATTTTCTCTTAATCGTGAAAAGCATCCAAAACTTCCAACGATGCTTTTTATAGGGCATTCAGCTGCAACTGCTATAAACACTGGAAAGGTATATTTTACAAAGAATCCGATGGCAATTAATTATCCTCAGTGGATTGCTTTTGCGAAATACTCATATTCTCAGTTGAAGTGGGTACTTATTGAAAAGCCTGAATTACGAGACGCATACGTATCCGGTAAGATTAATGAAGAATTGAAGGCAGTTTACGATGAAGCGAATCGCACTTTTGATGAATTTGCAAAGGATAAGATTGTGATATATGGGTAATTGTTTAGCAGATTGATAGGAGGATTAAAGGATGGATTGGTTGCTGTTAATCGTAGAGATTGCGAGTATTATTGCAGTATTTTTACTAGGATTATTTACAAAAAATTATTTACCATCTTATATGGAGAAAAAGGGTGAAAACCTAGCGACTAAGGAAGATGTTAAAGAAATTACAAGAAGAACAGAGGAGGTTCAGCAAGAATTTCGTCAAGAGATGGCAAGGTTTTCTAAGGACCTTGAATTTAAGTATGATTTTTATTACAAACAGTACGATGGACTGTATAGTTTTCTTTATGCTATAGTCTCTCAATCGGAGTACACTAAGCATATTATAAAATTGACAGATGGTCGCGAATTGACCTTTGATGAATACCCATTTGTTAAGATTTCTCCTACAAGAACTGTGAAAACCACTTATGAGATTGGTAAAACGACGCATCAGGAGACGCTTACTGAAACTGAGATTTCAGAGTTTGATCAGAAAAAAATATGTGAGTACATAATTAGCAATGGTCATCTTGCTACGCCGGAGTTGCTGAAACTTGCTGTTTCTTATCGCTTAGTTACTAATTTAGGTGTGGATAAAGAGACTGCAGACAATGAGGAGTTTAGGTTAATAAAGGAAATTGTGATGAGAATAGTTAAAGAGTACAATTTTTTCAGAAAAGAACTTCAAATGTCATATAACGAGGAAGAATTGGAAAATGGAACTATCACCATTTAACGTTAATAACGTTAAATAGTTTATGGATATGTTTCCGTAAACAACCGGCTTGATATGACATTCATACAGTCGTATCGAGCCATGTTGAAACAGTCACTCTGCTCACACGAGATGTTGTATAAATGCAATGAAAAATGGTGTGAATACAACAATATATAGTTGCTTGCGGAAGCATATCTTAGGGCAGAAGTAAGGGCAAAATGCCCGTAAATAAGGGGAAATAGCGAAAATGGGGTGCGGATAAGCATCCCATTTTTGCTGTTCTAAAGGTAGATATTTTGGCCGGAATAAAGATATGCTTAGAGATTTTCGGAATGGATAGATTGCCGACGAAGCCGGAGTTTGAGACTATTTTTTTGGAGTGTGACAGATTGCTGGCTGTTTTGCCGCAAAACCATAAGCTGATACAATGTGATAAGGTACCGGTTGCCGAACTCTGCAATGAACCGTTTATGTTGCTTGAAAAGGGGGCAAAAGCAGAGGTATCTGAAATCTTTGAGAAAAATGGTCTTACTCCATGGGTACATTTTACAACATGGGATGATTATGCCATTATGTCCATGGTAGAGAGTGGACTTGGCATTGCCATTCTTCCTGAATTGATCTTGAAACGAGTTCCATATCGAATTATTGCAAAAGAACTTGATGTGCCTGCATATCGGAATATAGGGCTTGCAGTGAGAGATAAGAACACCGTTTCTCTTGCGATGAAGAGGTTTATTGATTATCTGGAATATAGGTAAAATGCCATTTCTTTATATGCGGATTAGCGAAAAAAAATGGAAAAGTTGCTTTTCAGAAAAGGAGATGCTATACTAAAGAAAACACTTTAATAAAGTATAGGTGATGTGGTATGGGAATAAAGCAGACAACAAACATGGAAGTAAAGAAAAATAATAGAAATCGCGTTTTTCGGTATATTTGTAAACAAGGAACAGTTTCTAATCCGGATATTTCTTATAATATGAAAATGAGCCTTCCTACAGTAACGCAGATTACGAAGGAGCTGATTGAGAAGGGGGTTATTGAGGAAAGCGGAGAATTGCACTCCACCGGGGGAAGACGTGCGAAAGCGTTAACAGCCGCAGTGAATATAAAGCAGGCTGTCGGAGTGGACATTACAAAAAATCATGTCAGTTTTGTGCTTACAAATCTTGCAGGTAAAATTTTAAAATATGTGCGGATTTTTCTTCCATATACACATGAAGAAGGGTATTATCAAAGAGTTAATGAGGAGATGGAAAAATTCTTGGATGAAAGTGATGCGGACCGTAATAAGATTTTAGGTGTTGGTATTTCTTTTCCGGGAATCGTGGATTTGGACAAGAAAATGATTACCTATTCTCATATTCTTGGCGTAAGAATGGTGGCTTTTGATTCTGTGAGTTGTTTTTTTGATTATCCATGCATTTTTTTGAATGATGCAAATGCAGGAGCTTATGCGGAAGGAATCTATTCAGAGGAAAAGAAACGTTTCTTTTATCTTTCTTTGAGCAATACAGTTGGAGGTGCTGTTTTTGACAGTGACAGACTTGTTCAGGGAGACCATTTCCGAACAGGAGAAGTAGGGCATATGACAGTGGTTCTAGATGGAAAGAAATGTTATTGTGGGAAAAGAGGTTGCCTGGATGCATATTGCAGTGCCTTAAATTTGTCAGATTCAGCGGATGGAAAGCTGGAAAAGTTTTTTGATTTATTGGAGAAAAAAGATCAAGAGGCGAAACGGTTATGGGATGTTTATACAGACTTTTTGGCTGTGGCATTAAACAATATCCATATGATCCTGGACTGTAATATTATTCTTGGAGGATATGTGGGAAGTTATGCAGAACCGTATATGCCGGATATATGGAGAAAAGTGTTGGAGCGGAATACATTTGCAGATGATGGGCAATTTGTAAATAGCTGTAAATATGGGATTGGATCGGCAGCACTTGGGGCGGCATTGCAAGTAATTGAAAATTTTGTAAAAGAGATATAAAGTCATAAAGAGTATTTATTTAGGAGATTTCAGAAATGAGGTCTCCTTTTTTTGTGCAATTTTATCAAAATGAAATATGTTTTTTTGAATATATTAATGAAATGATGTTTTATTATGACGATGATATTGACAAAATCAAGTAAGAAATATAATATAAATACATAATAAAACTATTTAATAAAGTATAAATAAAAGTAAAGTAAAAAGGAGGATAAAAAGATGGAAGGAAAAATGAAAGTTGCTGTTATGCAGGGAATTGGAAAGATGGGATTTGAGGAACGAGATATTCCGAAAGTGAAAGAAAATGAGGTATTAGTAAAGCTGGAATATGTAGGAATCTGTGGAAGTGATCTGCATTATTATGAAACAGGAGCAATCGGAGATTATGTTGTAGAGCCGCCATTTGTACTGGGGCATGAACCTGGAGGAACCGTTGTTGAGGTTGGTGAAAATGTAAAGGATCTAAAGGTTGGAGACAGAGTAGCTTTAGAGCCGGGAAAGACCTGTGGTCATTGTGAATTTTGTAAAACAGGACGTTATAATTTGTGTCCGGATGTGGTATTTTTTGCAACTCCTCCGGTAGACGGAGTATTTCAGGAATATGTTGCCCATGAGGCGGATCTTTGTTTTAAGCTGCCGGATAATGTAAGTACACTGGAGGGAGCTTTGATTGAACCTTTAGCAGTAGGATTTCATGCGGCTATTCAGGGAGATGCACATCTTGGGCAAAAAGCAGTTGTCATGGGCGCCGGATGTATTGGTCTCGTTTCTATGATGGCGCTGAAAGCAAGAGGTGTATCGGAAGTGTATGTAGTAGATATTATGGAAAAACGACTTGAAAAGGCATTGGAATTAGGAGCTACAGGAGTTATCAATGGCTCGAAAGAGGATGTACTGGAAAGAGTAAAAGCGTTGACAAATGGAACCGGCATGGATCTGGTAATTGAAACAGCAGGAACAGAAATTACGACAAGACAGGCCGTTCATATAGCTAAGAAAGGCTCTAATATCGTTCTTGTGGGATATAGCAAAAGCGGTGAAATGACACTTCCTATGAGCCTTGTACTGGATAAAGAGTTGACATTTAAGACGGTATTTCGGTATCGCCACATTTATCCGATGGCGATTGATGCGGTTGCTGCAGGAAAAGTAAATCTGAAAGGAATCGTAACAGATGTGTTTGAACTGGATGAAGCACAGAAAGCGATGGACTACAGCGTAAATAATAAAGCAGACATTGTAAAAGCCGTTATTCGGATTGCACAATAGAGAAGGAAACAACATAGAGATTCTGGTGCACTGAATGCTGCGGATAATGACAAGGGGGATCACAATGAACCAGAAAGATACAAATGTAAAAGTGCCATTGATAAGTAAGATTGCATATGGAATGGGAGATGTTGGGTGTAATTTTAGTTGGATGTTTGTAGGAAATTTTCTAATGATTTTCTATACAGATGTTTTTGGGATTAGTATGGGAGCAGTTGCAGGTCTGATGCTTTTCTCAAGATTTTGGGATGCTATCAATGACCCGATTGTTGGTGGATTAAGTGATAAGACGCATACCAGATGGGGAAGGTACAGACCATGGCTGTTGATTGCCGCACCACTGACAGCTCTTATATTGCTCATGACATTTTGGGCTCATCCGGATTGGTCATCTACATCCAAAATAGTTTATATGACGATCACGTATTGTATTCTTGTATTAGGTTATACCTGTGTGAATATCCCATATGGAACATTATGTGGGGCGATGACACAAAATATAGAAGAGAGAGCAAAAATTAATACATTTCGTTCTGTTAGTGCAATGATTGCAATCGGTATTATTAATATTGTGACAGTTCCGCTTATTGAGACACTTGGCAATGGGAATGATAAGCGGGGATATTTATTGATTGCTGCCTTGTATGGATGTATTTTTGCTGCGTGCCATATTTTCTGTTTTGCAAAAACGAAAGAAGTAGTGGAAGTGCCGGAGAAAGAAAAAATCTCTCTGAAGGTACAGTTAGAAGCAGTCGTAAAAAATCGTCCATACATGATTGCAGTTGCAGGACAGTTTTTGTTTGGATTGACTCTTTATGGAAGAAATGCAGATGCACTGTATTATTTTACATATGTGGAGGGAAATAAAGCATTATTCAGCACATATTCCATGTTTATTATTATTCCATCTATTATTGGTGCAGCCTGTTTTCCTTTTGTATTTCGGCTTACCAACAATAAGGGGCGCTCAGCATCTATTTTTGCGTTATTAACAGGAATTAGCATGTTCTGTATGTACTTTTTTACAGCCGGGGAATCACCTGTTCCGTTTTATATATTTTCCTGCCTGTCACAATTTTTCTTCTCTGGATTCAATACTGCAATTTATGCGATTGTTCCGGATTGCGTAGAGTATGGTGAGTGGAAGACAGGACTTAGAAATGATGGGTTTCAGTATGCGTTTATATCATTAGGAAATAAAATCGGTATGGCTATTGGGACTTCTGTTCTGGCAGGCGTTTTGGGAATGTTTGGATATGTCGCAAATCAGCAGCAAAATGCAGCGGTATTGGCTGTTATCAAGCATTCATTTACGACTGTTCCGGGGATACTTTGGATTGTAACGGCTGTCGTTTTGTATTTCTATCGTTTGAATAAGAAAACATATAATAAAATTGTGAAAGAAATACAAGTAAGGAAAGAAAAGAGAGTTAGAATTTAAGGAGGAAGAAAATGGCAACTACAAAAGTTCGTGATTATGCGAAACTGGCAAGAGATATCCGAGATGCTATTGATGAGAAAAATATCATAAGTGCAACACACTGCGCAACAAGACTACGTTTGACTTTGAAAAAAAGTCCGTCTGAAGAGGTGACAAAACGTATATCTGAGATGCCTGCTGTTATTCAGGTTGTTGAGAAAGGCGGACAATATCAGATCGTCATTGGTACACATGCAAAAGAAGTGTATGAAGAGCTTGCTAAAATTATGAATTTGTCGGCAGATTCTTCTGCTGGCTCTCAGCAGGGAATTTTAAACAAAATTATTGCAATGATGTCAGGATGTATAGCGCCGTTTGTTTATGTGTTGGCTGCGGCAGGTATGGTACAGGGATGTTTGATTATTATAAAATTGTTCTGGCCTGGTTTTGGGGATACGGGCACATGTGCAGTTCTTGATTTTATATCATGGACGCCATTTACATTTTTACCGGTTTTGATCGGAATTGCCGCTTCTAAACATTTCAAATGTAATACATATATTGCGGCCTGGTGCTGTTTAGCGCTGGTGAATAATTCATGGGCAGATATTGCAGCACGCATTAGTGCAGGTGAGATTGTAAAATTTTTGGCATTTCCTATGTCAAAAACGACATATACATCGACGGTTATTCCTGCAATTATTTTGGTAGGGGTGCTCTCCTTATTGGAGCGTTGGATTGAGAAAAAACTGCCGGATGTCTTAAAGGCGATTGGAACACCGTTTTTATGTACAGTTATTATGGTTCCGTTAACAATTTTAATTATTGGTCCTATTTCAGCAGGTGCTGCCAATGTGATTGCTGCCGGTTATAATAAGCTGTATGAAGTAGTTCCATGGCTTGCATCTGCAATCTTGGGAGGTTTGTGGCAATGTCTTGTAGTTTTTGGTGTGCATTGGGGCGTAACTCCTATCCAGCTAGCAAATTTTGATAGCTTTGGATTTGACACAATCCAGGCAACCTGCGCTATTGCCGTATGCGCCCAGGCAGCGGCTGCTTTTGGAGTGTTCTTGAAATCTAAGAACAAAAAGGTTAAAAATATTTCGGCTTCTGCAGCGGCAACGGGTCTGTTTGGCATTACAGAGCCTGCAATTTACGGTGTTACACTGCGGTTTAAGAAACCCTTTATCTGTGCTTGTTTATCTGGGGCAATCGGTGCTCTTGTTGCATCTTTTTTCGGTACACGGTATTTTATTTATGCCGGACTCGGCGGCTTTTTAACTGTTGTGAATGCGATTGATAATACGGGAACAGGTGCTTATCCGAATTCTTTTATCGGTATTTTAGTTGGTACTGCTGTTGCGTGTATTTTGGCAATCGTGTTAGTTCAGATTGTCGGGTTTGATGATCCGGTAGATGAGGAAGAAATAAATAACAATAAAGAAGATAATTCGGAAGTGCCTGCAGTTTCAGAAATAGCATCTAGAGATGTGGTTATTTATGCTCCTTTGAATGGGGAAATTATGCCGCTTGCCCAAGTGGATGATCCGACATTTGCAGAGGGACTTCTCGGACAGGGAATAGCGATTGTTCCTTCGGAAGGCAGACTTTATTCTCCGGTTGAAGGAACAGTTGTTTCGGTTTTTAATACAAAACATGCACTCACTATAAAAACGGATCAAGGGGTGGAGTTGTTGCTTCACATCGGTTTGGATACTGTGAAATTGGGAGGAAAATATTTTAATGTAAAAGTAAAGGCTGGTGACAGAATCCAGGTTGGAGATCTGTTGATAGAATTTGAACTGGATGACATTAAAAAACAATTTCAGATAGTTACGCCTGTACTTATTACCAATGCGGATGATTTTACAGTTATTGAGAAAATCGTTGATCAAGGTGTTGTCAGAGCGGGTCAGGCGTTGCTGAATATTAAAGCATAGTTGTTATGAGAGAAAGGAGATTTATATTATGGCATTACCGAAAGATTTTTTGTGGGGCGGAGCAGTAGCTGCTCATCAACTGGAAGGTGGATGGAATGAAGACGGACGAGGACCGAGTGTCAGTGATGTTCTGACAGCAGGTGCTTATGGTGTTGCAAGAAAGATTACAGATGGTATAGTAGAAGGGGAACGGTATCCGAACCACACAGGAATAGATTTCTATCATACTTATAAAGATGATATTGCATTGCTCGGCGAAATGGGATTTAAATGTTTTCGTACATCTATTAGTTGGAGTCGCATTTTCCCCAAAGGCGATGAAATGGAACCAAATGAAGCAGGGTTGCGGTTTTATGACGATATGTTTGATGAGATGCATAAACATGGAATTGAACCGGTTGTTACACTCAGCCATTTCGAAATGCCTTATTTTCTCGCAAAAGAATATGGTGGCTGGATAAATCGGAAATTGGTTGATTTTTTTGTACGATATGCTGTGACAGTAATGGAGCGTTATAAGGATAAGGTTAAATATTGGATGACTTTTAACGAAATTAATAATCAGGCGAATACGTCAATCGATATTTTCGGATGGACAAACTCTGGAATACGCTTTTCAGAATTTTATGACCCGAAAAAGGCGTTGTATCAGGCGGTTCATCATGAGTTGATCGCATCAGCATTGGTAGTAAAAAAAGGACATGAAATCAATCCGGATTTTAAGATCGGATGCATGTGTTCTTTTGTTCCGTATTATCCATATTCTTGCAATCCGGATGATATGATGACGTCTGTCGAGTCTATGCATGAACGGTTTTATTATTCAGATGTACATTGTCGAGGACACTATTCTGCTTTTGCAAAGAAGCAGTGGGAGAGGGAAGGAAATGCTCCTGCGATGGAACCGGAAGATGAACAGATTTTGGAAGAAGGAAAGGTGGACTATCTGGGGTTCAGCTACTATATGTCAAATGCGGTTCAGGCAAAAACACGGAAAATAGATGCGTCGGTTATAGATGGAAGTAATGAACATTCCATACGGAATCCATATGTGAAAGTTTCTGAATGGGGATGGCAGATCGATCCGGTAGGATTGCGTTATTCGTTGAATATTCTTTATGAGCGTTATGAACTGCCATTGTTTATTGTGGAAAATGGTTTTGGAGCAGTTGATCAGCTGAAACCGGATCATACATGTGATGATAGCTACCGTATTGATTATCTGAAAGCACATATAGAGGAAATGAAAAAGGCTGTTGAAATAGATGGAGTTGATTTAATAGGATATACACCTTGGGGCTGTATTGACGTAGTGTCATTTAGTACAGGTGAGTTAAAGAAGCGTTACGGTTTTATTTATGTGGATTTGAATGATGATGGTACAGGAACGGGAGCGCGTTATAAGAAGAAATCGTTTGAATGGTATAAGAATGTAATTTTGACGAATGGTGAAGAACTATAAAAAATAAGAGAAAAAATCAAGTGAAAATTCAGTAATGTAATTTGGGAAAGAACGGAGAGAAAGAATTATGTATGATGTAGTGGCACTAGGAGAGTTACTGATTGATTTTATTGAAAATGGAAGAAGTGAACAGAACAATCCGTTGTTTGAAGCGAATCCTGGGGGTGCACCTTGCAATGTGCTGGCAATGCTGCAAAAGTTGGGATATACGACGGCATTCATTGGAAAGGTTGGAAATGATGCATTTGGTAGGATGCTCGGAGAGACGTTATCGAAAGTAGGTATTGTAAGTTCTGGATTGAGATACGATAAAAATATTCCAACAACGCTTGCTATTGTACATAATAAATTGGACGGAGATAGAGAATTTTCTTTTTATAGAAATCCAGGGGCAGATTTAATGCTGCAAGAACAGGAAATTCCATATGATCTGATAGAAAATTGTAAAATTTTTCATTTTGGTTCACTATCAATGACGGCAGATCCGGTTAAAACAGCAACAAAGGCGGCAGTAGAATATGCAAAAAAGGCAGGGAAAATCATATCATTTGATCCTAATTTAAGAGAATCTCTTTGGAATAATCAGGATGAAGCGGCAGCAGCAATCTGGTATGGTATTGGGCAATGTGATGTCTTGAAAATAGCAGATAATGAAATTCGGTGGCTTACAGGGGAAGATAATTTTGATAAAGGAGTTGAAATCATAAGAGAAAGAGCAACGGCTGTGTTGATTAATGTTACACTGGGAAAAGAAGGCAGTATTTCTTACTACGGAAATCGCAAAATTTTTGCAGAACCATTTTTAAGCGGACATACGATTGACACTACAGGAGCAGGAGATACGTTTTGCGGTTGTATATTAGGAGATGTTTTGAAGTACGGATTGGAAAATCTTTCTGATCGGCAGATAAAACGTATGTTATTAAAAGCGAATGCAGCAGCTTCTATTGTAACAACAAGAAAAGGTGCAATATATTCAATGCCTGAACTTATTGAAATAGATAATGTTATGTGTGGGAATATGAGGTAGATGGTGCGAATGCAGACTATTTACAGCAAAACAAACTTCCTGTCTGTAAAAAAGGACGGAAGTGATATGCAGAGAGAGTATTAGAATGTTTAAATTTTGACATGACTTTTGAAAATGATTCGAATAGAACATCTATGTATGATTTGATATTAAAATTTCTTGAAGCAGCAGAATTATATTCGACAGTTTTAGTGTATTATATGGGACACGGTGTTCAAATAGATGGTGAAAATTACTTTGTGCTGATTGATTGTGAATATAAGAGCTCAAAGGCTATTTTTACAGAGACTCAATTAGTAGGGGTTAATGCTATAACGGATTTTATGACTGCTAACCCAAGTAAGCGGTAGGCGTTACCACTGGCGCTGTTAGTGGGTTTGTCTCTGGAACGAAATAGTCCTGATAAAAATCCCATAAATATTCCTTTCTGCCTCAGAGGGTGTATAAAATTCAAAAGATGCTTTATAGCCAGATCGTACTGAAAAAAGGTATGCCGTTTGAATTGAAACTTCCTTCTTCTAAGCCATTAGCTGTTGGTGCAATGACCAGAGAAGAGCTTGATGCAGAACTCCAGAAGGGTGTCGATTCCATCAAAGTAGGAAAGATATGTTCTGCTGATGAAGTCGATGCGGCACTTGCAAAGGAGTTTGGTATATAAGATTGCCCAGAAGTTAGATGGATATGAACATATTAAGTTGATAAGAGAAAAATAAGATATAATTGGCTCAATGATCAAGTGGCAAAACGGATTGAACGAGTAGAAATCTCGAAAAGAGAGTATTTATTGAAAATAATGGAAGGCTTGAAAGGATACAGATAACATGGGTGTAGATGAATTGATCCGCGAGATATACGAGTTTGACGGTATGCCTGAAGAATGGCTTGAGTTTGAGACCAAAGTCCATGAAATAATTAAAAAATATTCAGAGAAAGAGACCGAGAAACTAACAGATTCAGAAGCAATGGAAGCATTATCTATGATTTGCGAAGGAATACGATGTGAGAGAAGAAAATAGAATTTTGCCAAATGGAGTAGAAAGCGATGGATTGTCAATACTAATGGTATGCGAAGACGGAAATGTTCTTGGGCTTCCAATGTAAATCAAACGAATTTAAGATATTGGAAAGGATTTAGCGGATTTTAAAATAATGTGGTATGGTAAAGATACATCTGAGCTTATTGAACTTAAAGAAAAATATGAGAAGAAATTCGGGTATAATCCTGATGGAGAAATAGAGCTTGAATATGGTCAAAGTGATTATAAAGATTATATTCGTGACATTAAAAGGGCATTAGAGACAGGAAGAAATTTAGCAGATTTCATAGATTAGATACCACCAGTCATAACGACCGGTGGTATTTTCTTGCCTTTAACAGCGACTGTGATATATTATCTTTATTTAATGTAGATGTAAATTCAAATAAATAAACAGTAATGGAGCTTTTGTGAAAAAACAAGAGTTCCATTTTTTATATGAACAAGATCACTCTGTCATCGTAGACAGATGCATCTGTATTATTTCCGTAGCGAATTGCATGGTCTAGTCCCATTATGGCAGCAACAGCACCGTTGATTTTCTCTGTGGATTTTTCTTTATCATCGGGATCAGTATAGAGCTATAATGGAATGACGGATTTAGTCTATACAAAACAATAATTAAGGAGACAGAAAAATGATTACAACTATTTTAATAGATATAGATGATACCCTTTTAGATTTTAATTTATGTGCAAAATGGGCGATGGAAGAATCTGCAAAGAAAATGGAATTGATACTTCCTAAAGATACATATGAATATTTTAAAAAAATAAATGCTTCACTTTGGAAACAAATGGAGAAAAAAGAGATTACATCTGATGGGATTTATTGTGTTAGATGGGATATGGTTTCTCAAATGATAGGAGTACCATTTGATGGTAAAGCGTTTGAGAAATATTTTCTTGATAATCTTTCTAAAAGCACCATTCAAGTAGATGGGGCTTTAGAGTTATTAAAGTACTTAAGTGGAAAGTATAAAATATATGCAGCGAGCAACGGTCCATTCGAGCAGCAAGTACAAAGAATGAAATTAGCAAGAATGGATAAATATCTAAGTGGATATTTTGTGTCAGAAAAAATAGGTCATTCAAAACCAGCAAGAGAGTTTTTCGATGTCTGTTATAAAGAAATACGCGTTGCAGATTTAAGTGAACTAATGATGATTGGTGATTCCTTATCCGCTGATATAAAAGGTGCTGGCGACTACGGTATAAAAACTTGCTGGTTTAATAAAGAATATAAAAGCACAGAGAATTCAGCAGATTATATGGTAAATCATTTATTGGAAATCAAAGAATTTCTTTAAATTAGAATTCCTGATGAACACTTTGTTTTCTGTGATTACTATGATGACTTTGAGCAATTATTAAGCGATTTAGAAGAAGTGTCAGGAAAAACTGTCGTTAAGAAAAATTGTCCCTAGCGGCTTATTTTGTTATGGTGATAGTTGAGCATGAAAATTGGAATGTATTGCTAAAATTCCGAATAAGGAACATAAATATCACAGTTCTCTTTTTCTAAATTTTGACGGTGTTGTGCCTTCTATTTTCTTAAATACTTGAATGAAGTATACAGAGTCAGAAAATCCTGTCTGACGGCTGATATCATTAATGGATAAGTTGGTTGTTTTCAGGAGATATTTGGCATTATAAATACGTAGTTGCGTTATGTACTGATGCGGAGCAAAACCAGTATACTCTTTGAAACATCTAGTCATATGTGTTCGGCTTACTGCGAAACGACGAGATAATTCGTCCACAGTGAGATTTTTCATGTAATTTGCCTGTATATATGAAACTATTTTTTCGATAACTTCAGAAGTGTTTCGGGTTTTACTCTGCGCAATCAAAAGGTTTGTCAGAAGTAAATAAAATGTGCAGGAGACTTCATATTCCATATAGGAGGAATTTTTTTGTGTGCATTGTAATATGTGCATCTGTAAAGGCTCAAAATTTGAGAACATTTCATCAGTAAATTTAATATTGCCAGACAGTAAATAGGCTTTAATAAATGAATATGCTGGAGATCCGTTAAAACGTAGACATGTACTAACCCAGTGTTGGTTACTTGAATGATAAAAGTATTTTTTACGACAGTCAATGAGGCAACCCTCTCCTTTTTTTAAAAGATAACTTCGTCCATTATATTTTAAATAACATTCACCTTCTAAAACATATCTAATTTCATAATAATCTTGATTGTTTCCTTCAATAAAATAGTCAAAAGTTGTTTGCAAAAGAGAAAATGATACAGGATAAATTAAGTTTTCTTTTGCTTTGTTACTAACAATAAAATTTGATAGAATTTGTTCTTTTCCATGAGTAAAAGAGTGTTCGACTAATGGTAAAAAATCATAATTCATAATAGCAAGAATCTCCTAATAGTTCAAAATCTATGTTTTGTGTTTCTTTTTTCTATATGAGTATAGGATAGAGTAATATATAATGCAAGTGTATTTTGTATAGCAAAGCGTATGTAAAGTACGAAATTTATATTTTTGACTTTATGTAGCAAGAAGGGAGAAAAATAATGAGTGTAAAAGAATTTTTGAAAAATAAGGATATTATTATTTCACCTAAGCGGTATGCGATTGATACTCTATCTCAAATGGCTCAAGCAGTATTTGCTTCATTGTTAATAGGGTTAATTTTTAAAACAATAGGTGAGCAAGGCCAACTATTGATAGGCGAAAATAAAGTTTTTGTTTATCTTGTTGAATTAGGTAGTTTTGCCATGAAGCAAGTTGGTGCATCTATTGGTATAGCAGTTGCATGGGCATTAAAGGCACCGCCACTTGTGATGTTTACAAGTGCGGTTACAGGAGCATTAGGGGCTAGTATTGGTGGTGAAGCAGCAGCGCTTGTTTCTACAATCATAGGATCCGAATTCGGAAAAGCAGTATCCAAGGAGACAAAGGTGGATATTCTTGTCACACCTGGAGTTACGCTTTTAGCAGGGGGATTGACAGCAACTTTTATCGGTCCTGCTGTGAAACTTTTGACGAGTGGAATTGGTGTGATTATTATGAAAGCGACGGAACTGCAGCCTTTTTTTATGGGGATTATTGTATCAGTAATCGTAGGGCTTGTTTTAACATCACCGCTTTCTAGTACAGCACTATGTATTATGTTAAATTTATCTGGATTAGCTGCTGGTGCAGCAGCCGTAGGCTGTTGTGCGCAAATGGTTGGTTTTTCAGCAACAGGGTATAGAGATTGCAAGATGGGCGGTGTAATGGCCATGGGACTGGGTTCTTCCATGTTTCAATTTCCTAATATACTTAAAAATCCTTGGATTCTATTACCGCCAACTTTGTCTTCTGTCATTATAGCTCCAATTGCAACTTGTATTTTGAAGACTACGAATACAGCAGCTGGAGCAGGTATGGGTACTTGTGGATTTGTTGGGCAAATATTTACATTTACTGATATGGGGGTAAACGTACAGTCAATCGCATCAGTTGTTTTATTACATTTTATTTTACCGATTTTTCTGTCTTTATTTTTTGATGGGATCTTAAGAAAAAAAGGAAAAATAAAAAAGGGTGATTATTATTTTGAGATATGATCTTTTTCTTTCTGAATAGGATGTTACATATAAAAAACATAAAATATAAACATTATTCTTTAGTAGAAAAACTATAACAGATATGGAATTAATATAGAAAATTGTTCATTTGTAATTTTTGAAAAAACAACAAAAATGGCGGAAAGTGTCGAAAAAAATATTGGCGATATTTAAGTTTGAAAAAAATTTTTTAGAAGTGTTGAAAAAACATTCTGTTTCCAATATAATACATCATTATCATTAAAAATAATCAAGAAGGGACAGGTTGGTGTGCCCGCATATAGTGACGCGCGCATATTGATGTAAAAGATTAGTTTGTACGTTTTTATGTCCCAATTTACGGAGTTTGGAGAGGAGGGTAGAAGAATATAAACTTGTTTATATAAGTGATTTGATGAATTATATAGCAACATGCAGAAAGGATAATATGACATGAAATTAAAACAACACAGAAAACATAGGAAGTTTGTTTCTTCTGCCGTTTCGCTGCTTTTGATTTTTACGATGATTTTGTCTTTTTCCGTATATGTATTTGCTGAAACGCCTGATTTTACAGGCACGATTCCGACAGAGGCTGAAAAAAACTCATTACAGGAAAACAGAGAATACATACCTTCTGAAAAAGAAGAAATGACATTGAGCGAAAAAGGACTTCCTATTATTTTTGAAGGCGGAATTCATTACATAGAAGATCCGGCGTATCCAGGTGAAAAAATCACGTTGTTTTGTATGAATAATGAACGCCATTGGCCGCATCATACGGAAGATATGGGAGATGTGCAGGTGCCGGAATATACAGAAGGCTATTTGACTCCGGGCAAGTTTGATTCTGAGGCTGATTATAAGGAATGTATGCGCAGATTGTCAAAACTGCTCTACGCGGGATATCCGTATAACGGGGAACGGCTTTATAAAATTGTGGATAATTCAGAGCTGCATACTCCTACAGAAAGTCAGTTTAATGAAATGCTGATTCCGACACCGGTGCTTCAGACAGCGTTTCCGTATTTAGGTCACCATTCTTTTACTTATAAAGATTGGGAAACAAATGATACGGAACATTTGGATGAGTTGAGAAGATTTATGAATGCAGTTGCAAAACTTTATCCGGATGGACAAACATCGAATGGAGTAACATACTCAGATATTACAGCGATGCCGTTTTATAAAGCAGTTTTTTGTATGTTATATGAAGCGGAAGGAACAACGCCATTACAAAATTTTGCAATCATGTATTCTGATTCGTATTTCGTTACAGAAGAACAGGCGTATAATGCTACGCAAGATGCGGTCTGGAGATTATTACATCAATACAATATTGAAGATAATAATATGAATGATTTGGAACATGATGCATTGGCGCAGGTTTTGTATGTTTATTCAGAAAGAGGAGGTTTATTGAATTATGAACCATCTCTTAAAGATGTGCATTTAACAGGAGATTTAAAATTTACATATAATCCGAAAGACGGTTACTGGCACAGCGGTGCTTTGAAAATAATCGAGCCGGTAGAATACAATGGGCTATACCGCTTAGAGTTGCCGAAAGGTATGAGTGCATTATGTGATAATATAACATATGTATATGGAAATGAAGAGTACGAATTAGTTTCAGATCATCAGCCGACAATCGAAGATACGTTTACAATTAAAGCAGAATTTGTCTGGATGAAAGATTTTAAGCAATATGCTCCTATGGGTGATGTAGAAGTACATGGGAAAAAGTTTCAAAATATGGTTGGAGCGGTTATTCGCAATACGACAGTATCAGCAGAAGTTCCTGTAGGTGTTGATGAAGTGGGCAGTTTGTCTATTACCAAAAAAGTAGTCGGCGAGAAAAATTGTCAGGAAGAGTTTCAATTTGAAATTCGTTTTCCGTACCATACAAAGATAAACGGATTATACGGAGATTTAGAATTTCATGACGGCATTGCACAATTTTCATTGAAAGACGGACAGACAGTAACGGCGCATAATCTTCCTGCAGGCGCTCAATACGAAGTGACAGAGGCGCAGACAAACCGATATAAAGTTGATTTTGTTGACAGTACCGGAGAAATTATAAAAGACGATATAAAGAACGTCTTATTTACGAATACGAAATATCCTGATTTGTCTTTGAGCAAAATTGTTACAGGGAAAAACGGAGATAAAACAAAACCATTTACATTTACGATACAATTAAAAGATGAAACAGGTAAACCGATAAACGGAACGTATCACTATAGTGGAAGCGTTAAACCGGAGTTTGAGAAAGAAGCAGAAAAACCCGCTGACGGGACACTTACATTTGTTGATGGCAGAGCAGAAATATCACTTTTGCACGGACAACAAATAACATTTCAAAGTCTTCCGCTGAATGCAGCATACGTTGTGACAGAAAATGAAGCGAACAAAGATCGATACATAACAACTTATAATGGAAAGAAAGATAATGCAGAAGGCGTGTTAAGTAAAGATACTGCGGTTGATGTGATTAATAATAGGCAGCCGGATCAAGCGCCTTCGCAAGGAAAAGATGAAGAAAATCCAGATAAAGTACCGGATGAAGGAACGGCTGTAAAGACCGGAGATTATACAAATATATGGCAGTATGCATTTACGGCAATAGCTGCGTTTATTGTGACCGCATCGGTATTCGGATTGAAAGAGTGGAAGAGAAAAAGATAATACGGATAAAAATAAACAGAAACAAAATGAAATAAATATAGTGAGCAGAAAAGAAGCTTATATGAAATGAGCGTATGATTATGCCGTGAAAGAGAGTACCGCAAAATAACGAGAAGCAGTTCACAGATTCAATTCAGTTATTTTGCGGGGCTCTTTATTTTTTGACAGGAAATTACTGGAAGTGCCAAAAGGTACATTCTGGGATTACAAGCGGCCACCGAGGTCCAAGGTCTTGGGCAAGTCCGATTTTGGCTTATCGCCGTTACAAAAAAGGCGCTGTTTTATAGACGAGTATCCGTCTGTTTTGCAGCGCTCTTTGTATTTATAATTATAAGGTTAAAATCCCAGTACTTTTTGTGTCAGCTTGCGTTCGTCAGCATCGGCATTTCGATAATGTGTGATCAAATCAATTTCTTCTCTTGTCAAATAAATAGTGTCTGCACTGTCAACAACCATTCCTGTGAAATACGGACCGGAAGTTTCATTGATAAGACCATCTTTTGAACAAGTCTGCGTAAGCAAATTTTCGAGAGAAATATGATAAATATTTGCAATGCGGATAATGATATCCAAATCGGGAATCCGTTTTCCTGTTTCATAATTAGAGTACGCCTGTCTTGAAATATTCAATTTTTTACTAAATTGAGTTTGTGTAAAATGATGATCTTTTCTAAGCCGTTGAAGATTGGCTGCCAGCTGAATATTAGACACGAAGACACCTCCATTTATAAGAAATCTGAAATTTGTTTAAATATCTTTTTTATTATACCAATTTTTCCTGTAAATGGATTTATATGCAACTTAACAAAGAATATATCATAAAAGCAACAAAATGTTGCTAACATTTATAAAGATTTCTTTGAACAAATTGACTTGACTTTTAAATATTACAGGTGTAATATTTATGAATGAAAAATATTCGTTAACAAAAATTTTTCGATTAAAATCTTACAAGTGTAATAAAAAGAGAGGACGATAGTTTGAAAAGAAAAGGAATTTGGAAAAGAGGAGTTGTGGTGAGCGGAATCATGTTGGCAATGAATTTGTCCGGGTGCAGTTTTTTTGTAAAAAAAGATTCGGGAAACACAGACATTCAATCAGTACGGCAGGAAAGTGAAAATGCGGATAAAACAGTAATGAAACGAAGTAAATCAGAAGAAAAAGAAGCAGAAGAAATACTGGAAATTTGCAGTAAGACTTATGCGAAAGCTGAAAAAGAAGGTAAACTGGATGATTTGGAAATGATCCGAGATCTTATTAAAGAATTAGGAGAGAAAGGTTTTACGGCAGTTGACAGCGAAAATCAGGTCAACATGACAGAGTATGAAAAACTCATACAGTTTAGTGAAAAGGCAGAAGCAAAGAAAAATGGACGCATGACCGTTGTAGAAGTTGCAAAGGGAGGGAGCTGCATCATTCGGAATATGGAGACACATGACGGAATTGTAAATATGATCAGAAGTTATTGTATTTATGAGAATGGTAAATTAAAGCAATCTTCAGAAGATATATACAGGACAGAATCATGGGAATATACAGAAGACGGACATTTGATGTTTTCCGGTCGGTTAGCCTTTGAAGGATCTTATGAAGTTACGAGAAATGAGATTATGGAATATATGGCATATAGGGTACTGTCATTAGATGAAACATGCAGAGAACTAAACCGTAAATATATACTTCCGATCGGATATGAACGTAATAATATGTTTCTGACAGACTGGAGTGAAGAAGAGTTCGCAGAGCTAGATTTTTATGATATGTTTGATTTGTTTTATCAGGAAAATCATACGGCGAACGGAGAGTTTACTTTTGGAAATGCAATGGGAACAAGCGCGGTATATTTAATTTCAAAAGAAAAATTTGAACCGGTTATCAAATCTAAATTCAAAATCAGCAGTGAAGTGTTGCAGTCGAAGACAGTTTATTATCCGTGTGAAGAAGTCTATGAATACAAACCGAGAGGGCTTGAAGAAACAGAATATCCGGAATATCCGTATCCGGAAGTTATTGGATATGTGAATAATGATGACGGAACTTTGACATTGAAGGTACAGGCTGTTTTTCCTTATAGAGGGGTATCAAAAGCGTACATCCATGAAGTAACTGTGCGCGATACGAAAGATGGAGGTATACAGTATGTGGGAAATCGGATTATCGAGCCGATAAACAATCCGGAGATTAGATGGCACGTACCGCGCTTGACAAGAACAGAGTGGGAAGAGTTGTATGGAGATAATTAGTTTATCTCCATATATTTAAGTCCGATAAAACAGATAAGGTGATTTCTGAAGCCTTTTTACCGGTGGCGTGTTTTTGATACTGAATATTGGAAGCAAAAAAATAAGTATTATCTGCATTTTCTACAAAGCCGATAAACCAACCGTTGACATCTTGTCCGTTTACTCGTCCTGTTCCGGTTTTTCCGTAGAGGTCACCGAAAGCAGAGGAGGAGATGTGGAGGGCGTTCTTTACAGTCCCGGTGTTTTCTAAGGAGAATCCGAAGCGGTTATTATGCAGTTTGACTAAAAGCTCGACCTGTTCTATCGGGGAAATCTTCAGGGAGGAATTCAACCAATAGGAAGAAAGATTACCGCTTAAATTCTCATTTCCATATCCGATTTGGTGAAGGTATTTCTGAATAGAGTCGGCTCCAAGCCGTTCATCAATAGTCTGAAAATACCAGTTGACGGAAGCTCCCATAGCTGATTGTAATGTTTGATCGGTGTTCCACGCTTCAAAAGGATAGTTTTTCCCGTTCCATTTGATCAAGGAATTTGCAGGGGTGATGACACCTTCTTCTAATCCAAACAAAGCATCATATATTTTGTAGGTGGAGTTTGGAGCAACTCGTAAGACAGCTCGGTCTATATTGTGTATTTTCCAGACATCTCTTTTTAAGTCATATAATACAAAACTACCTTCATATTTTCCGAAATAATTACGAAGGTCTATTTCAGAACAATTCTTTGAAGTTGTGTTCCACTGATATTGCTTTTCATCTGTCGCATAGGTAGAGACAAACGGTGTAAGTCCGAAAAGGAGAATAGATATCATCAGAAAAGCAATGAAGCTTTTCAGTTTTTTTTGTAATGTCGGTTTTTCATAAGAAGCAATATTTAGGATTCTTCGCTTCATCTGCTTCATATTTCCTCCGATGCCGGAGGAAAAGGGAAATGGAGTCAGAGAAATCTTTTCGGCAAAGTTAATCAGCGTATTTCCATAAGTTACATAATCGTCGGATTTCAGCAGGTTTAAAACAGAACTATCACAGGCAATTTCCCTGTCGCCGCGCATTTCTTTCAGTGCGTACCAGACGAACGGATTGAACCAATATATCATTCCGGCGAGGTTTATCAAATAGTTGATAAATCCGTCTTTGTGTTTATAGTGCTGAAGTTCATGCAACAACATATACCGGATATCTGTTTCATTTTTATCCGATATCAGGTGAACGGGAAGAAAGATGCACGGTTTCCAAAATCCTGCAATAACAGGAGATTTTAGATAAGCAGCGCTGTATACGGGTATACTTTTTGTAATATTTGTGTCATTTAGGCAGCGTCGATATAATTTTTGAACATCCTGATCTTCAAGAGGTGATGCAGATTTTTTTAATGAATGCAGGAACAGAGCAGATCGGATTGCTAATATTATCATAATGATAATACCCAAAATCCAAAGAGTAAATAGCAGATAACCGATTGCGGATGAGGATGCTTCGTTTACGGAGAGCGCAAAGTCATCCATCCAATCTTTTGCGCCTGCGATGTTCGTGTGAAGTGGTGGAGCCGAGGCGTTTTTTGTGGCGGCAGAAGGAAGAAACTTTAAGTTCGTGAAACCGAAAAATAGTTCTGAAAACTTGAAAAAATGAGAAGGTAAGAATGGAACTGTTAAAAGTCCAAGCAACAGAAACCATAAGTTATACTGCATCCGGCTTGACAGACAATTTTTTAAAATATGTTTCATAAGCAAAAGGATACTGATGATGCCGCAAAATAATATGTTGCAGATAAGAAAGCGAATCATGAAATCAGACATATTATTCTCCTCCTTTTTCCTGTTTCTGTGAAAGAAGAGTTCGGAGTGTATCTAATTCCGATTTTGATAATTTGTCATTTTCTATATAGGAAGATACCATAGCTGTAATATTGCCATCATAATAACGGTTCAGAAAAGAAGAACTTTGTTGTCTGATGTATTCATCTTCTTTTACTGCAGGAGTATAAACAAATACACGACTTTGTTTTTCGTATGTGAGCGCGCCTTTGGTCACAAGGCGTTTGATTAAAGTTTGAATTGTTTTAGGACTCCAGTTTGTAGTAGGCAATAACTTTTCGGTAATTTCATTTGTGTTGATAGGTGCGTATTTCCATACGATCTTCATGACCTCAAATTCTGCTTCGGAAATCTGCGGGAATGTGCTCATAAGTTCTCTCCTTTTAAATCTTACGATTGTAATATAAACATTATAGATGGGAATAGAAAACTTGTCAATTTATGCGGCAGAATAAAATATTATGTAAAATAGCCAATTGGATAAATCCAGTCGGTTTTTTGTGGGAAATCTGGATTATCACTCAGATTGTATACATGATTCTGGCAGTAATCTAGTCCCGTATGTGTAGTTCATGGCAAAACGTAATTTATTGGATAAAATGAGAAAACATTATGAAATGACGGAGAAAAATGACTTAAAAAATCTGAACAGATATAACAGGAGCTGCAAAAAGATGATACGCATTTTACACAATGACAGTTATGTAAGCATGGAAAAAGTGATATAATAGGCAAAAGATTAGGAAAGATAAGTAGAACGAAGAGGTAAGATTTGGGGTGTTTTGCAACTGAAGAAAACACGGAAGATGATAACCCTCCAATAGGGATTAATTATAGTAGGAGAAGATTCAAAATGAAAAGTGTTACACGATATTTCAGAAATGCTGTGGCAGCAAGTATGCAAGGAACCGTAAACTATAAAAAAGAGCGTTTTTTTGTAGTTACAGAAGGGGAATTATTATCTGGAAAGTTAAGTGAAGAGAATAATTTTAATATATGGAAGATGGAGTATGATGCAGAGAGCGATAATGATGAAGAAAAATTAAAGATAAAAAATGTAATTATTGCATTAAAGACATTAGCAACGGAATTCCGGGATGGCGGAAAGATGGAAGACAATATAGAAGAGATGACTTCATTTTTCTTTTTGCCGTTATGCGTAACCCGTACCGGAAAGTTATGTATGCCGGTTGAAGGGAAAATACCTTGGATACCGCGGGAGTATTTAAGACCTATGGAGGATCCTTTGCTTGCTGTAGGAGATGGTGAGAAATATGATGAATTTTTGGAGCATACTACGAACGAAAGATATCAGTTGGATTCGTGGCAGGATTATTTAGCATATGCGATCAAACTCTATGAATTTGTTGCAGAGATACCATTTAAAAGTAACTACATTAGAAATGGAAATGAACTGTTTAAAGCAGATGGCAGATATTATTTGTTTCAGGATTCGACAGTTAATGCTTCTTTTTATATTTTGCAGTTGTATAATGCGTTGATAAAGGGAACTGTTAATTCCTTGTATGATAAAATAACGAATGGAAAGATAGAGCCCTCAAAACCGCTGATAAAAAATACTGATATAAGTAAAATGAAAGCTCATGTCGGACAAATGGGAGGGGCATATCCATTGTCACCATCTCAGCGTGAGGCAATGAACCATTTTGGAGAAATAAAAGAAGGAAATCTTTTGGCAGTCAGTGGACCTCCGGGAACAGGAAAGACTACTTTTTTGCAGTCTGTAGTGGCAGACATGTATGTAAAATCTGCATTGAAGAGGGAAAGGGCACCGATTATTGTTGCAGCATCCACTAATAATCAGGCGGTTACAAATATTATTGATTCTTTTGGACAGATTTCAGAGATTGGGATTTCTAATTTAGAACATAAGTGGATTACTGGAACAGATAGCTTTGCAGTTTATTTTCCCTCCAATGGGAAAGTAAAGGAAGCTGCCCAAAAACGATATCAGTATACGACGGTACGCGGGGGTGGATTTGTAGATGAACTTGAGTCAAAAGAAAATAGACGTTCCTCAGGAAGGTTATTTAAACAAGAATTTCATCAATATTTTCGAAGAGAGACAGCAAGTATTGATTTTGCGTTATGTGAAGAAATATTGTGGAAGGAATTGGAGAAAGTAAATAAAGACAGAATAAATTGTATCTCTATGTTAGATAATATAAAAAGCGTTCTCGGTAGGGAATCGTATGGAGCATATGTAGAAAGGATAATGCAGAACATACGGAAAGAAGAAGCGATTAGAAATGATTTGCAAAATCAAATAGAAAAAATTCAGGAAACTACACAATGGTTTTTAAATAGGATGCAGGAATGGCGAAAAGCTTATCAGCAATTTCCGTGGTATGTACGATTATTAAAAAAGTTTTTCTGTTTTAAAAGCAAGATACAAAGATGGTCATTTTCCTTTGTAAATCAAGCGGAATTATCCTTTTTAAGACGTGATATGTCAATAGATGAGATAGAAAAAGTTTATATGCAGAAAATATGTGATAATGATTTGCAAAAAAGTCAGTTGCAGGAACAGAAGCTTTGTATAGACGATAAAATAGAAAAATTAAAAAGTCAAAAAAAAGAAATAGATATAAAGATGGAACATTTAAAAGAAGGATATCAAAACTTTGAAAAATATAATGTTGCAGTTCCGGAGGACAGTGTGTTAAATGAATTCGACTTGTGTAAATTGAACGATGTATTGGATCGGGTAAGATATGCAGAATTTTGGCTGGCAGTACATTATTATGAGAGTCGTTGGTTGAAGGAAGATAATCCGGTCAGTGAGAAGCAAAAAGGAAAAACATTTAAAAATATACTGGATGATATGTATCATCGGATTGCTATGATATCACCGTGTATGGTTATGACATTTTTTATGCTTCCAAAACAGTTTTGGGCATATGACGGAAATGATAAAAAGAACTATTTTATGTGTAACTATATAGATTTATTAGTCGTAGATGAAGCGGGACAGACATCTCCGGAGATTGCTGCCGCATCGTTTTCCTTAGCTAAAAAAGCAGTTATTGTAGGGGATGAAGAACAAATACCGCCCGTATGGGGAACTGCAAGAGCTCTTGATATTGCAATGGCAATCAGTAATGGTGTAATTGCAAATAAAGGTGAATACGGTATGCTTGAAGAAAATGGTTTAAATTGTTCTCAATCCAGTATTATGAAAATGGCTGCACTATCCTGTGAATTTAATAAATATAAAAGAGGGCTATTTTTAAGTGAACATCGCCGGTGTTATAATGAAATAATTACATATTGTAACAAACTGGTATATGAGGGGAAATTGGAACCTAAGAGGGGTTCCTTTTATGCAGCTGAGTACAATGAATTAAGAGGGCTTCTTCCGGTAATGGGATTCAGACAGGTTACCACCGCAAAATCAGAGAAATACGGAGGAAGCAGACGAAACAGAGAAGAAGCTGAGGCTATTATAATGTGGCTGCAGAAAAAATATGAAAAAATTTTATTATGCTACAGCGACAAAGATGGCATTGAGGAGAGAGGAGTATTGGGGATTATCACGCCTTTTAAGAGCCAAAGTTTTTTGATAAAGAATCTTATAAAACGTAGACTTCCGGAGTATTCAAAGTTTATTGATGTTGGAACTGTACATACGTTTCAAGGGGCGGAGCGAAAAGTCATTTTGTTTTCCAGTGTGTATGGAAGTGAAGATGGGTGTTATTTTATTAACAGAGCACCGGATCTTATGAATGTTGCGGTGTCTCGGGCAAAAGATTCGTTTTTGGTTTTTGGAGATAAAGAGTGCCTTACAGGAGGGGAAAAAACTGCGGCAGGATTGTTGAAAAAAATGGTGTTTGTGGAAGGGGAGGAACTATGTTAAGGAATATGATTAACAACATAAAGAAGTCTGTATGTAAAGCAAATGAGGACTTTATATTTGGTACGGATTTTGCGGACAAAATGGGATGGAATGAATTAGATGATATTAGACGAACAAATGGAATTTGTGATTTTTTTTAAGTTGGGACTATAAAGAAGATGAAAGAGATCGGAAATACAGAAAGGTAGAACAATGGCATTTTTAAAATTTATAGATAAAAAAGGTGCGGATTCTTTTATATCAGGAATAGTACAATTTGGACGGCTAAAAGAATATTTGTATATTGAAAAGAAAAAATGTGTTGGAAAAAATGATGAGATGGAAGGTAAATATTATACGACAAAATATCAGACGCCACAAGGAAAAGGGGTTAATTTTACGATTGATGCTAATAAACAGAAAAGGAATTTTGCCTTATGTTTATATCATTTAAATAACAAATATAGTACATCGAGAATAGAGGAGATGTTTGAATTTGGAGAGTATGTTGTAAAAATAGAGGATGAATTAGAATTTGATAAAAGAATAAAAAATGGGGCAAAAGAAAATAAATATCAGCTCTATAGCAGAGACGTTTTATATTATCGAGATGAGAGCATTAAAGATGAAATGAAAATTATGGATTTGATGACAAATAGTCTTGATGATTTGTCATTTATAAAGAGAAAGGAAATTTTCTCGTATCAAAATGAATATAGATATTTAATTGTAGATGAATTAGAAGAAAGAAAAAATATTAGATTTGAGATAGGAGATTTAAAAGACTTAGCAACTATTATGAGTAAATCTGAATTCTTGAAAACTTTATAAATGGGTGATTTCCTGCCTAAATTTGTAATCATTATGATTATAAAATAGGAAACGATAAAGAAATAGTGAGCGTGGTCCTGCTTAGTGGACGATTCAAAATGAGTAGAGATAAATACAAAATCTATTGCAGTCTATTACGCAAGATATGATAAAGAATAAAGATTGATGCATAGTCGATTGATTTCAAGATTAGGATTAATCGGTTATAGTTATGCACTAATGTTCAGAGGAGAGTTTTTTAGAGATGTGCTATATAAGAATATTTGAATTATGCGATAGATTATTATTAAATAATAAAATAGAGAGAAAAAGATGCAAGCGATGTCCTGCATCTTTTTTACAAAGAAAATATGTATGTCAAAGGGAATGTATGTTCGATATATTCTTGATTTATATCGGCAATTATGATAGCATGTTACCATGATAATAGTAGTGATGGGGAAAAGTACACAAAGTTATGTACGGATTTTTGGGTTGATATTAGACATAGTAAGAGAAAATTTCACTATGGAACATTTTGGATTAGTATCGGAATACGCCCTTACCGGCGATCAGCCGCAAGCTATTTGTTTTGCTCATTAATAAGGCAATTTTTATTACAGCAACTATAGAGAAAGAGAATAAGTTTAATTGTAAAGGAATTGAATTTGAAATCGAAATTCGAAATAAAGTAAAGGAGAAATTATGGATCATTTTGAATTAGTATCAGAATATGCTCCGACCGGCGACCAGCCGCAGGCCATCGACCAGCTTGTAAAAGGCTTTCAAGAAGGAAACCAATGCCAGACTTTACTGGGAGTTACAGGCTCTGGCAAGACGTTCACAATGGCAAACGTCATACAACAATTAAATAAACCAACACTCATAATCGCACACAACAAAACGCTGGCTGCGCAGCTATATGGAGAATTCAAAGAATTCTTCCCGAATAATGCGGTAGAATACTTTGTATCCTACTACGACTATTACCAGCCGGAAGCTTATGTTCCGTCCTCGGACACATACATTGCCAAAGACTCTTCCATCAATGATGAGATTGACAAGCTTCGCTTATCTGCCACAATGGCATTGACGGAACGGCGGGACGTGATCATAGTTGCCAGTGTATCGTGTATTTATGGTTTGGGAAGTCCTGTAGATTATCAGAATATGGTGATTTCTTTACGCCCGGGCATGACAAAAGACAGAGACGAGGTTATGGCAAAATTGATAGAAATCCAGTATGACCGTAATGACATGGATTTTCACCGCGGAACTTTCCGTGTTCGCGGCGATGTGGTGGAGATCATACCGGCGTATGAGAGCGATGTGGCGATTCGTATCGAATTTTTCGGAGATGAAGTTGAGCGGATTACGGAAATTGATATTTTGACAGGAGAGGTCAAAGACGAATTGTCACATGTGGCGATTTTCCCGGCGTCACATTATGTGGTGGATAAAGAAAACATAAAGCGTGCTGTAAATGATATAGAAAAAGAACTGGATGAGCGTGTGAAGGAGTTTAAACATGCAGATAAACTTTTGGAAGCGCAGAGAATTGCAGAGAGAACAAATTTTGATATTGAAATGTTGAAAGAAACCGGATTTTGTTCCGGAATTGAAAACTATTCGCGGCACTTGGCAGGACTTAGTCCCGGGCAGGCGCCATATACATTGATAGATTATTTCCCGGATGATTTTATTATTATGATTGATGAATCGCATAAAACCATTCCTCAGATCGGAGGTATGTATCACGGAGATCAATCAAGAAAATCTACCTTGGTAGATTATGGATTTCGTCTTCCGTCTGCGAAGGATAACCGTCCGCTGAACTTTGAAGAATTTGAGAGCAAGATCAACCAGGCGTTATTTGTATCTGCAACACCGGGAGTATATGAAGAAGAACATGAGCTTCTCCGTGTGGAACAGGTGATTCGTCCGACCGGACTGCTCGATCCGGAAGTTGTCGTGCGTCCTGTAGAAGGTCAGATAGACGATCTGATCGGGGAAATAAACAAAGAAATTTCCCAAAAGAATAAAGTTCTCGTAACAACTCTGACAAAGCGGATGGCAGAAGATTTGACGGATTATATGCGTGAGGTGGGAATTCGTGTGAAATATTTGCATTCGGATGTGGATACACTGGAACGTACAGAGATTATTCGTGATATGCGTTTAGATGTATTTGATGTGCTTGTGGGAATCAATCTTTTGCGAGAAGGTCTGGATATTCCGGAAATTACGCTTGTAGCGATATTGGATGCGGATAAGGAAGGATTTTTGCGTTCGGAAACGTCATTGATACAGACAATAGGACGTGCGGCGCGTAATGCACAAGGGCATGTTATTATGTATGCGGATAAGATAACGGAATCTATGCAGCTGGCGATCGATGAAACAAAACGGCGTCGTGAGATTCAGATGAAATATAATGAAGAGCATGGTATCACACCAAAGACGATTCAAAAATCAGTACGCGACCTGATCAGTATTTCTAAAAAAGTTGCGGCAGAGGAGCTGAAACTGGAAAAAGATCCGGAATCTATGAGCGTAAAAGAACTTAAAAAGCTGATTGCCGATCTTACAAAACAGATGAAGAAAGCGGCGGCAGAACTGAATTTTGAAAGCGCGGCAGAATTGCGGGATAAGTTGACAGAATTGAAAAAAATGTTGAATGAAATAGAAGGATAAAATACAAAATAAAATATGACTACAGGGAGGAAAAAGACGGATTATGAGTACGAAAATGGATGTTCGGAAATATATCAAAATAAGGGGAGCGAATGAGAATAATCTTAAAAATATAGATGTGGACATTCCCCGGAACGAACTTGTTGTACTTACAGGATTGAGCGGTTCGGGCAAATCTTCCCTCGCGTTTGATACGATTTATGCAGAAGGGCAGAGAAGATATATGGAATCATTATCTTCCTATGCAAGACAGTTTTTGGGGCAAATGGAGAAACCGGATGTGGAAAGCATAGAGGGACTGTCGCCTGCAATTTCCATTGATCAAAAGTCGACAAATCACAATCCGAGATCTACGGTCGGAACAGTGACTGAAATTTATGATTATTTCAGACTTTTATATGCAAGAGTCGGAATTCCTCATTGTCCTAAATGTGGAAAAGCAATTTCAAAGCAAACAGTCGATCAGATGGTTGATCGAATTATGTCAATGCCGGAAGGAACGAAAATCCAGCTTCTTGCTCCGGTCGTAAGAGGCCGGAAAGGAACACATGCAAAATTATTGGAAAAAGCAAAGAAAAGCGGATATGTGCGTGTACGTGTAGACGGAAATATGTACGAATTGACGGAAGAGATTATTCTTGACAAGAACTTGAAACATAATATTGAGATTATTGTTGACCGATTGATCGTAAAACAGGGGATTGAGAAGAGGTTAACAGATTCTGTGGAAAGTGTTCTGCATTTATCGGAAGGTTTGCTCAGTGTAGATGTGATCGGCGGGGAGATGTTGAATTTCAGTCAGAGCTTTTCCTGTCCGGATTGTGGGATCAGTATCGAAGAGATCGAACCAAGAAGTTTTTCATTTAATAATCCCTTTGGGGCATGTCCGACATGTTATGGATTAGGATATAAGATGGAGTTTTCAGAGGATTTGATGATTCCGGATCCGTCATTGTCGATTAATGAAGGTGCAATAGCGGTATTAGGGTGGCAGTCTTGTACAGACAAATCAAGTTTTACTCATGCGATACTTCAGGCGCTGTGCAGAGAGTATCAATTTGATCTGGACACACCGTTTGAAAAATATCCGAAGAAGATTCATGATATTATTCTTCATGGCACAAACGGGAAAGAGGTGAAAGTATTTTATAAAGGCCAGAGAGGCGAAGGCGTTTATGATGTTGCGTTTGAAGGGTTGATTAAAAACGTAGAGCGCAGATATAAAGAAACCGGTTCGGAGACGATGAAAGCCGAATATGAGACATTTATGAACATAACTCCGTGTTCGGCATGCCACGGGCAACGTCTGAAACCGGGAGCTTTGGCGGTAACCGTCGGAGAAAAAAATATTGCAGAAGTAACGTCGATGTCTATCGGAAAATTGCAAAATTTTCTTGAAGAGCTTGTATTAGGAGAAACACAGATGCTCATCGGAGGGCAGATTTTGAAAGAAATCAGAGCTCGGATCAAATTTCTTATGGATGTGGGACTTGATTACTTGACGTTGGCCCGCGCTACCGGAACACTTTCAGGCGGTGAGGCGCAGAGAATACGTCTGGCAACGCAGATCGGATCGGGTCTTGTGGGAGTAGCATATATTTTGGATGAGCCAAGTATAGGACTTCATCAGCGGGATAATGACAAGCTTCTTGCAACATTAAAGCATCTTCGTGATCTGGGAAATACGCTGATAGTCGTAGAGCATGACGAAGATACAATGATGGAGGCGGATTATATTGTAGATATAGGACCGGGAGCGGGAGAACACGGAGGCGAGGTTGTTGCCGTCGGAAATGCGAAAGAGATCATGAAAAATGAAAATTCGATTACAGGCGCATACTTATCGGGAAGGATCAAAATTCCGGTTCCGCAAGAGCGCAGACAGCCTAAGGGATGGTTGAAGGTGGTCGGCGCCCGGGAAAACAACTTGAAAAATATCGATGTGTCATTTCCTCTTGGAGTTATGACTTGTGTTACCGGAGTTTCAGGTTCGGGAAAAAGCTCTCTTGTAAATGAAATTTTGTATAAAAGGCTTGCACGTGATTTGAATCGCGCGAGAACAATTCCGGGAAAACATAAAAAAATAGAAGGGTTAGATCAGGTAGATAAGGTGATTGATATCGATCAGTCGCCGATCGGGCGAACCCCAAGGTCAAATCCGGCAACCTATACAGGTGTGTTTGATCTGATAAGAGATTTGTTTGCGGCAACTCCGGATGCAAAAGCGCGCGGATATAAGAAAGGGCGGTTTAGTTTTAATGTGAAAGGCGGACGCTGCGAGGCGTGCTCGGGAGACGGCATTCTTAAAATCGAAATGCATTTTTTGCCTGATGTATATGTTCCGTGTGAAGTTTGCGGGGGAAAGCGATATAATCGAGAGACTTTGGAAGTAAAATATAAAGGGAAAACGATTTATGATATTCTCAACATGACAGTGGAAGAGGCGTTGGAATTTTTTGCTCATGTTCCGAGTATCAGGCGCAAGATAGAGACATTGAACGATGTAGGTCTTTCTTATATCCGTCTCGGACAGCCTTCTACAGAATTGTCCGGAGGTGAAGCACAGCGCATTAAGCTGGCAACGGAACTTAGTAAACGGAGTACAGGAAAAACTGTGTATATTTTGGATGAGCCGACGACAGGACTTCATTTTGCGGATGTGCATAAATTGACGGAGATCTTGCGGCGTCTGACAGATGACGGAAATACGGTTATTGTAATCGAACACAATCTGGATGTTATAAAAACAGCAGATTACATTATTGATATCGGTCCGGAAGGCGGAGAACGCGGTGGTACGGTCGTTGCACACGGAACACCGGAAGATGTGGCAGAGAATGAAAATTCCTATACAGGGAAGTATATAAAGAAGATGCTGTAGAAAACACTGTATGGCTGAACTGTTACAATAAAAATTATAAAAAAGTTGTAAAAAGTATCATGTAATTAAAAAAAAGGGTTTTCATTTTTTGTTGAGTCGATTATACTAAAGAATGCAGATTGGATGCAGGGGTATCATCCGGTCTGGAAATATGTGAATGATAAGACCTGTTTGGGGAGAGATACAGACATTTTCGTTTTTGAGGAGATGTCAGCGGGAAAAGAGTATAAAGATTTAGAAGGGAGAATGGAATATGTCGGTAGATATCGGAATAGATCTGGGAACAGCCAGTGTGCTTGTCTATGTCCGCGGCAAAGGAGTCGTTTTGAAAGAACCATCAGTTGTCGCGTTTGACAGAGATACGAATGTAATCAAAGCGATCGGGGAAGAAGCGAGACTGATGCTCGGAAGGACGCCTGGGAATATCGTTGCGGTTCGTCCTCTCAGGCAGGGCGTGATTTCGGATTATACAGTGACAGAAAAGATGATCAAATATTTTGTCCGAAAGTCGCTTGGTAAGAGAACATTCAAAAAACCGCGTATTAGTATCTGTGTGCCCAGTGGTGTCACAGAAGTGGAAAAGAAAGCGGTAGAAGAGGCTACTTATGCGGCAGGTGCGCGGGAAGTGCACTTGATTGAAGAGCCTGTAGCGGCCGCGATTGGCGCGGGAATTGATATTGCAAAGCCATGTGGGAATATGATTGTAGATATCGGCGGAGGTACTGCGGATATTGCGGTAATCTCACTGGGCGGCACTGTTGTGAATACATCGATTAAGGTGGCGGGAGATGATTTTGATGAGGCAATCGTCCGTTATATGCGTAAAAAACATAATCTTCTGATCGGTGAAAGAACGGCGGAAGATATAAAGATAAAGATAGGAACAACATATCCTCTTGTAGAGGAAGAGACTATGGAGGTTAGGGGAAGAAACCTTGTAACAGGATTACCGAAAACTGTTACGGTAACTTCTTCGGAGACAGAGGAGGCTTTGAGGGAAGCCACCGGGCAGATTGTTGAAGCTGTGATAGCGGTATTGGAGCAGACTCCGCCGGAGTTGTCGGCAGATATACTTGACCGTGGAATCGTTTTGACAGGCGGAGGTTCTATGCTTCGCGGATTAGAGGAATTGATCGAGGAGAGGACAGGCATTAACACGATGACAGCGGAAGATCCGATGAAAGTTGTTGCGATCGGAACAGGACAATTTGTTGAATTTATGAGCGGACGGGGCGAAGTCTGACGTGAAGAGCTGATTTGGCAAAGAGAGAGAAGGAGCAGGGATGTGAGCAATACGGCACATCCCTGTTATAATGTGGATATAAAGCGAAATATTGTGGAAAACAATAACGGAAAGAGGAAAGATCTGTGGAAAAAGTTACGGGATATGTAGGTCACATTGTGTTTCGGAATGCAGAAAACGGATATACAGTGTTTCATTTGGAAAATGATGACGGAGAAGTGACCTGTGTGGGGAATTTTAATTACATTACAGAAGGGGAACTGTTGGAAATAACGGGGGAGTATGTGACTCATAGTGTGTATGGAAATCAGTTGAAGGTAATGTCTCACGTTGTGAAAGAACCGGAAGATCTCGTATCCATAGAACGGTATCTTGGATCGGGAGCCGTTAAAGGAATCGGGGCGGCTCTGGCGGGACGTATTGTCAGGAAGTTTAAAGAAGATACTTTTCGTATCATAGAAGAAGAACCGGAGCGTCTTGCCGAAATCAAAGGAATCAGCGAGCGTAAAGCAAGAGAGATTTCATCACAGTTAGAAGATAAAAAGGATTTGCGAAAGGCAATGATCTATCTTCAAAAGTATGGAATTTCTGCGAAATTGGCAGCAAAGATATATAATCATTATGGTATGCGTGTATACAAAGTGATGGAAGAAAATCCGTATGAACTTGCGGATAATATTGAGGGGATCGGATTTCGTACCGCAGATGAGATTGCGGCACGCATCGGAATCCATACAGATTCCGATTACCGGATTAAAAGCGGACTGTTTTATACATTGCAGCAGGCAGTAGGAGAAGGGCATATCTATCTTCCTCAGGAGGAACTTTTACGTCGTGCAAGAACGCTTTTGGAAGTGGAGATTGACGATATAGAAAAGCATGTGATGGATCTGTGCATTGAGAAAAAAGTGGTTATGAAAGAATGTGTCAATGAAAACAAAAATGAAAATGAAATCAGGATTTACCCGGCACATTATTATTATATGGAATTGAATACGGCGAAAATGCTTCATGATTTGAATATAAATTGTGATATGCCGGAGGAAATGATGGAAAGACGGCTCTGTAAAGTGGAGCGGGCAGAAGAGATCAAATTGGATCCTAAGCAGCATACAGCGGTGATTGAGTCGATCAAACACGGTTTGCTTGTGTTGACCGGAGGACCGGGAACGGGAAAAACAACGACAATTAATACAATGATCCGTTTTTTTGAGAGCGAAGGGATGAGCATTCTTTTAGCAGCGCCAACCGGAAGGGCGACAAAGAGAATGACAGAAGCTACCGGATATGAGGCGCAGACGATCCATCGTCTTTTGGAAGTGAATGTAAATCCCGAAGAAGCGGAAAATTCGGGAGGATTTTTAAGAAATCGGCAGAATCCCCTTGAAGCGGATGTGATTATTATTGATGAAATGTCTATGGTTGATCTGACATTGATGCATGCGCTTTTGTCTGCAGTTATACCGGGGACAAGACTGATACTTGTAGGAGACGTAGACCAACTTCCGTCTGTGGGACCGGGAAGCGTATTGAAAGATATCATTGCATCGCATCGGTTTCCTGTTGTGACACTGACTCGTATTTTTCGTCAGGCAGGAGAAAGTGATATTATAGTAAATGCACATAAAATCAATGCAGGAGAGCCGGTTATTCCCGATAATAAGAGCAGAGATTTTTTCTTCTTACGAAGACAGGATGCAGATACGATCATAGGTATTGTGATCATGCTTATCCAGAAAAAGCTTCCGAAGTATGTAGGGGCAGATCAAAACGAGATCCAAGTTATGACGCCGACGAGAAAAGGACTTCTTGGGGTAGAACGTTTAAATGAAATCCTTCAGAAATACTTGAATCCGGAAGAACCGAAAAAGGCGCAGCGTGAGATTAACGGCAGGCTGTTCAGAGAAGGCGATAAAGTAATGCAGATTAAAAATAATTATCAAATCGAGTGGGAAGTATCTACAAAATTCGGTCTGACGGTAGACAAAGGAACCGGTGTGTTTAACGGAGATATGGGAGTGATTACAGAGATTAACGAGTATACGGAAACGATAGAGGTAGAATTTGACGAATCTCGAAAAGTAAAATATGGGTTTGATATGACAGAAGAACTGGAACTGGCATATGCAATTACCGTACATAAGTCACAGGGGAGCGAATATCCGGCAGTTATCATTCCTCTTTTGCCGGGCCCGAAGCTTCTTTATAACCGGAATCTGTTGTATACTGCGGTGACAAGGGCAAAAAAATGTTTGACGATTGTAGGGAGTGAGGCAGTATTTCAGGAAATGATACAAAACAAAAACGAACAGGCGCGGTATACAAGTTTGGCGGAACGTATACAAGAATTTTAAATCTGCTATATCCGAAAGTATGCCCTTTCTGCGGGGAAATTTCGCCGGAAGGGGTTTGCGCGGAGTGTAAAAAGAAGATTATATACGTCAGACAGCCAAGATGTATGAGATGTGGGAAGCCGATAAAAGATGAATATAAAGAATATTGTTCGGATTGTGCAAAAAGAACATCGCATATTACCCAGGGGCGAAGTTTGTGGCTTCATAAAGAACCGGTATCAACGGCGATATATAAATTCAAATATAATAATAAGCGCAGTTGGGGAGAATTGTTTGCGGCAGAAATGGCACAAGCTTATAAAGATCAAGTTATAAAATGGGGAATTGAGGAAATTATCCCCATTCCTCTGCACAAATCTCGAAAGAGAAAAAGAGGGTATAATCAGGCGGAGATTATAGCAAAATGTTTGTCGGAAAAGACAGGAGTGTCTCTAGTGTCAGATGCTTTGTTTCGAGTGAAAAAAACGACGGCGCAGAAAAAGTTGGACAGGCAGGAACGAATGGGAAATCTAAGGGATGCATTTGCTTTGTCAGAAAGATGGAAACCTGTGGCGAATGTGCTTCTGATCGACGATATTTATACAACGGGAGCGACAGTAGAGCAGGCAGCAAAAATATTAAAAAAGGCAGGGGCGCAAAATGTGTACTTTTTGACTATAAGCATTGGACAAGGTATTTAAATATATGATATAATAATCATACATATGTAATTATTTACCGTATTTGGAATATAGTATATGGATTTCGGAAAATACATAGGAGGACGGGAAGACGTCATGTTAGATAAGAGGAAAATACGTTTGATGACTCGGGCTGCTATTTATGAAAAAAACTATGGAGAAGAAGATTTTAAGATCAGCAGCTATTATAAGAAAGATTATTCGAGTTTAAATACATGGGTCACGCTTATTTGGATCACAGTCGGTTATGGATTGGCGGTTGCAGTGCTGTTTCTCGGTTGGGGAGAGGCTGCGATGGAAGGCATCACGCTTGCAAAGTTATTTGTTTTTGCCGCGGTGGCGATAGGCGCTTATGTGTCGCTGCTGATAGCATATGGAATCGGTGCGGGAAGCTTTTATAAAAATAAGCATATCAAGGCAAAACAGAGAGTGAAAAAGTATCTGAGAGACCTTTCCAGAATCGAGAAGATCAACAATAAGAAGGAGATAAATTAATCATGAGTACATTGCTTGTTTGGAGAGAAAAGCTGCAGAGAATATATGCGTTATATTCAATTTATATTCAAAAAGGGCTGCAGTTTGTGACAGGGCTGGTTTTGTTTTGGGTTATCAACTCTAACATAGGTTTTATGAAGCCGGCATCTTCAGTTTTTTGCACATTGGGATTGGCAGTGATCTGTACATTTCTTCCGATGACAATTACCGTTTTAGCGGCGACAGCATTGATACTCGCACATTTTTATGCGTTGTCGCTTCCGATTGCGCTTGTGGCGCTCGTCATTTTTATTTTAATGTATATTTTCTATTTTCGTTTTACCCCGAAAAAAGCATGGCTTGTGTTGATTTCGGGACTTGCGTTTAGTTTGAAAATCCCGTTTGTAATCCCGATTGCATTCGGTCTGCTTGGATCGCCGGTGTGGATTGTTCCTGCATCATGCGGAATTATCACCTATTATATGACAGATTATGTGAAAGTATCCGCGGCAGCGCTAAAGGAGGCAGATGCATCCGGTATAGCGGCTAATTTGATGAGTTTTACAAAGCAAGTGCTTGCAAGTAAAGAAATGTGGCTTATGGTCATGGCAGTGACGATAGGAATTCTTGTTGTGAATTTTGTCCGTACAAGAGGTGTGGATCATTCTTGGAAAATTGCGTCGGCAGCGGGAGCGGCAGTAACGGTTGTTGTTTCAGCGGCAGGTAATATTGTATTAAGTACAAATATATCTTATATAGAAATTATATTGAGCGCGGTTCTTGGCGCGGTGACAGGACTTGTGCTGGAACTTCTTTTCTTTTCCGTAGATTATTCTCGTACGGAGAATATCCAGTTTGAGGATGATGAATACTATTATTATGTAAAAGCCGTTCCTAAAGTCGGAGTAGCCGTTCCGGAAAAGAAGGTAAAACGGATTACTGAAAACCAGCCTCAGGAAACGACGGTGATCAGAGAAGATGCGGATTTGAACAATATAAATACAGAGAATGATGCGGATGATATTCTTTTGACAAGAAGTTTGAGTAAAGAACTCGGTTTGGAAAAACAAAGACCGGAGTAAATCGAAGTAAACGGTAAGGTGGTGATTACGGTATGTTAGATTGGATAAAAAGTATTTTAGACAATTATACAAATGGAATGTATTTTCCTAACATCCATATTAAAGATGTGATCGAAATACTGATCGTTGCCGTAATCGTGTATGAGATCATGCTTTGGATCAAGAATACAAAAGCGTGGATGCTTCTTAGAGGAATTATTATGCTGGGGGTATTTATTCTTTTGGCATGGATTTTTCAGATGCATACGATTTTGTATTTGGCGGCGCAGTCGATCAACGTACTGGCTATTGCGGCTGTAGTGGTGTTTCAGCCGGAACTGCGTCGTGCGCTTGAAAAACTCGGAGAGAAAAACCTGCTTAGCAATATTAATCCGTTTGATAAAAACAGAGAGAATGAACGTTTTTCTGATCAGACAGCAGAAGGTATAGTGACGGCATGTTTTGAAATGGGAAAAGTATGTACAGGAGCCTTGATCGTAGTAGAGCAGGCGATTCAGCTTACAGAATATGAAATGACCGGAATTGAATTGGACTGTAAGGTGTCACCTCAGGTTTTGATCAATATATTTGAACATAATACACCGCTTCATGACGGAGCGATTATTATACGAGGAGACCGGATTACTTCGGCTACATGTTACCTTCCTCTTTCTGATAATATGCGCATCAGCAAAGATCTCGGAACGAGGCACAGGGCGGCTTTGGGAATGAGTGAGGTATGTGATGCTCTTGTAATCGCGGTGTCGGAGGAAACAGGTCTTGTTTCCGTAGCTATGGGCGGTCAGCTTGACAGAGGGATTACAAGGGAAGAATTGAGAAAGCGTCTTAGTCAGATTCAGTATAGAAATGCCGAGTCAAAGCGGTTTTTCTTGCGGAAAGGATGGCGCAGAAAATGAAAAAATATAAGTTTACGGATAATTTGGGATTAAAGATCATAGCGGTTATTTTTGCGGCGTTCTTATGGCTTATTGTTGTGAATCTTGATAATCCCGTAAGTACACAGACTTTCAGCGAGGTTCCGGTAACGATTATAAATGAGGATATTATTTTATCGGCAGGCGATACCTATCAGGTGCTTGGGGAAGAAAAAGTAAGTGTTGTTGTATCGGCGACAAGACAAGTGCGGCAGAAACTGACAAAAGAAGATATTGTCGCGACAGCGGATATAAAGGAGATGGATACAAGTACAGGACTTGTTCCGATCAAGATTTCCATACCGAATTATGCCGGAAAATATGAATCTGCGGAGGCGGCGCCGAGAAATCTTCAGATACAGAGAGAAAAATCGGGAAAGAAAGTCCTTTCCCTTACGGTAAGCACAGGGGATTCTAAAGTAAGAGATGGGTATATTTTAGGTGATATGACGGTTAATCCGGATAAAGTGACGATCACAGGACCGGAGTCGATCCTTGACCAGATTGATCGGGCGGTTGCTCTTATTGATGTAGAGGGATTGGCAAAGGACAGCGAGGAGACAGCAAAACTTGGGTTGTATGATATCAGCGGCAACCCGATCAGTCAGACACGGCTGGGAAATAATCTTGGCGAGGGCGGCATTACTGTGTCTGTTGAAGTGTTAAAGATCAAGAGCGTTCCGATTTCACTCAGTGTTTCGGGAACTCCGGCAGAAGGCTATAAGTATACAGGGTACAGCAGTGAACCGGAAACTGTTCAGATTTACGGGGAAAAAGATGTGGTCGATAAAATTGAGGAAATAGATGTTCCTGTTATTGATGTCAGCGGAGCTTCACAACCGATTCAGAAATCTGTCAATATCTCAGAATATCTGCCGGAAGGAGTTCAGCTGGTAGATGAGAAAACTGCCAATATAACAGTTACTGCAATGGTGGAAGAAGAAGGAACGCGAACGATCAATTTTATGGTAAGTTCGATCCAGATCAATAATCTGGCAGAGGGTCTGCAAGTATCTTATGAGCCGGATGCGGAGATAGCGCTTCGTTTTAGCGGTGATCAGAAAGCATTGGAAATGCTGGATATCAGCAATGCGGTTTCTGTGGATATGTCTGCATATGTAGTGCCGGGAGTATATGATGTGCATGTAGATGTGGATATTCCGGAAGGAATTACATTGATGAAGAAAGTGACAGTTCAGCTTACTGTTGCGGAGAAAGAGCAGGAAGGCGGCAACGAAAGCGATACGAATACAGAACAAAAAGGACAGTAAGCTGCTTTTGGAACGGAAGATGGCTGTTATGAATGGAAAGTAGGCGAAAACAGAGAAAAAGCAGCAGCATAAAGGGAGACGGAATAATGGTAAGAAAAAAAATAGTGATCGATAATCCTACAGGACTGCATTTGAGACCTGCAGGAACATTCTGTAAAGCTGCGATTCAGTTCGAGAGCAAAATCACAGTTCAGAAAATTACAAAAAATGAAAATGTAACTGCAAATGCCAAGAGTGTACTCAGCGTACTTGGGGCGTGTATTAAAGATCGAGATGAAATAGAAATCATCTGTGAAGGCGAAGATGAAGAAGAAGCTTTACAGGAGATGATCCGAGTTGTAGAAAATGAACTTATTTGAATATAATATCGTGTGATTGAAGAAAGAGGAGAAAAAGATGAGCAGAGCGACATTGGTTATAATGGCGGCAGGAATAGGGAGCAGATTCGGAGGGGGAATTAAACAGCTTGCCCCTATAGGACCGAACGGAGAGATCATAATGGATTACTCCGTTTATGACGCGATAGAGGCCGGATTTGATAAAGTTGTGTTTGTTATAAGGAAAGATCTGGAGAAAGATTTTAAAGAAGTAATCGGAAATCGGATCGCACAGAAGGTTGAAGTTGCGTATGCCTATCAGGAAGTTTCGGATATTCCGGCAGAATATGCCGAAAAGTTTGTAGGAAGAACAAAACCGTGGGGAACAGGTCAGGCAATTTTGTGTTGTAAAGATGTTGTTTCTGAACCGTTTCTTGTAATTAATGCGGATGATTATTACGGCAAGAGCGCTTTTAAAGAAGCGTACTCTTATTTGACAAGTATTCCCTCTGCTGATAAAATACAGGTTTGTATGGTTGGATTTGTATTGAAAAATACCTTAAGTGAAAACGGCGGTGTGACAAGAGGAATTTGTCGTGTTGATGAAAACGGAATGCTTCAGGAGATCATTGAAACACATAATATAGAAAAAGACGGAGATAAAGCGGTTGTTCGGGAAGGCGATATTGAAACAGAGTACGATGCAGACTCTCCGGTATCTATGAATATGTGGGGATTAACGCCGGAATTTTTTGCAATATTAAAGAACGGATTTGAACAGTTTTTAAATAAAACAGATATGGAAGATTTGAAAGCTGAATACTTACTTCCGACGATTATAGGCGAACTGCTGAAAGAAGGAACTGTGAGCGTAAAAGTGTTGAAGTCTGAAGATCAATGGTTTGGAGTGACATACAAAGAAGACCGTGAAACGGTTGTGGAAGCCGTGAAAAGTCTGATAGATAAAGGAATTTATCCGGACAAGCTGTAAGGCTGAACAGGGTACACATAAAAAACCGTACATTTGAAAAACGGAAAAAGGAATTGCTGAAATGTCAAAGAAACAAAAACCGACCGGAAATACCGGACGAAAAAATCAAATTAAGGGAAAATATGCGGAGAGATCCAGAAAAAATGGTTTCGGAAAATTCTGTCTGATTTTGCAGGTTATTATGAGTGCGGCATTTATGGGAGTACTCGTACTGCTTGATATGCTTCCTTTGAAATATTTGGCGCTTGCCGCGCTGATCCTTTTCTTTTTGTGGTGCATTACATTTACGACACAGGCAGTTAGAAAGAAAAAAGGAGTGACGGGAAAAGTATACAGTATTCTTCTGATTGCTGTTTTAGCTGTGGGCACATATTACATTGCAAAGACAAATGATATGATCGCGGCAATTACAAGCGGCGGTTCAAAAGTTGATAAGATGGTAGTGGCTGTTTTAAAAGATGATCCGGCAGAAACATTGGAGGATGCATCCGATTACGAGTTCGGAGTTCAATTTAATACCGGAGCTGAGAACATGAAAGCTGCTGTTATGGATATTCAGGATCAGATCGGAGATATATCCACAACAGAATACAAGTCTGTTCAGGAACAGGCAGAGGCGCTTATTTCGGGAGAAGTGGACGCAATTATATACAATCAGTCTTATACAGAATTGATGGAAAATGCTGTTGAAGGCTACAACGATCAGATCCGGATCATTTATAAGCACGAGATTGAAACGAAGTTTGATTTCGGAGGTTCGGCAAAAGACGACAGTTTGACTAAAAAGCCATTTACTGTGTATATTAGCGGAATTGATACATACGGAGACGATGCGGACGATGACCGTGATTCCATACGAAGTGATGTGAATATCATTGCAGTCGTAAATCCGACGACGCATCAGATTTTGCTGATTACGACACCGCGAGATTATTATATTCCGATACCCGGAATATCCGATGGAATGAACGATAAGCTGACACATGCCGGAACATATGGAATAGATGTGTCCATGGAAACGCTCGGTGCGTTGTATGAAACGGATATTAACTATTATGTAAGATTAAACTTCAGTTCCCTTATTGAGATTGTAGATATCTTAGGAGGAGTAGATGTTTACTCGGAATATGCATTTACGACAGGATGGGAATCCGGTTATGAGATGGAAGTACAGCAAGGAATAAATCATTTTGACGGAAAACAAGCGCTTGCTTTCAGCAGGGAACGGCATGCATTGGAAGGCGGAGACAATCAAAGAGGTAAGAACCAACAGGCTGTTATAACAGCTATGCTTAAAAAAGTGCTTTCACCGACGATGCTTTTGAAAGCAAATTCGATCATTAATCAAGTGAGTCAGGATGTAGAGACAAACATTTCACAGGGACAGCTGAATTCTCTTGTGAAAAGCCAGCTTAAGTCAGGGGCAAAATGGACGATTCAGTCTGTGGCGGCAAGCGGAACAGATGGGGAAGATTATTGCTACTCTGTGCCGGACATGCCTTTATATGTGCTCTATCCTGATGAAGAAGTTGTGAACAGTATTGTTGAATTGGCGAATATCGTGGAAGAAGGCGGAAGTCTTGAAAGCGGAGAGGCGTTGAATTAATACTGATTATAAAGAATGCATAGAAATAACGTTACTGTTATATTTGAATTATAAAAGAAATAGATGAAAAGCAGAGCTGTTTACAGGCGTGGAATAGATAACTGTAGAAAGCTCTGTTTTTTGTTATCTTGAGTACGTGGAAAGAAATTATGAAATGATATGTAAATAGTATGGCGCTAAAAAATGGTGGTAGTGGTTGTATCTATATATGTAAAAATCAGTTGACATTGATTTTACAAAAAGTTAAACTGATAAAGAATTTAAAAGAAAATTAAAGAAAAATTAATAATATACATATTTTAGAGGTGCAAAAATGCAGAAGTTTCAAAAAATGATTAAATATTTAGGAACAGCTATATCCGTTGTAATGGTAGGATTAGCGATATTATTAGGATTTAGCGTTCGGTGGATGTTTAAAACATGGCCTAATTTGGCAGTAGATGAATTGGTATTCCATCTCACGGAACCTTTAAGTGGTGCCAATCAGGATATGATTATAGAATATATAGTACAGTGTATTGTACCAATGCTTCTTGTTTTAATTTTGTTTTCTGTGCTTTTATTTTTTAAAAGAAAAACAAAGTATTATGTTTGTTTTGTTATAACGGGAATATTCTTTTCAATGGGTGCGATTGTGGTTTCTTTGTATATAGCATGGGAAAAAGCAGGAATAGGAGAATACTTATATAATCAATTTGCAAAATCTAATTTTATAGAAGAAAATTATGCAGATCCGAAAAATATAGATTTAGAATTTCCTGAGCAAAAAAGAAATCTTATTTATATTTATTTGGAATCTATGGAAACAACATATGCAGATGAAAACAACGGCGGTGCGTTTACGGAAAATTATATTCCGGAGTTGACGAAGCTTGCACAAGAAAATGAAGACTTCTCGGGAGAAACAACAGATCTTAACGGTGGCCATACAGTAGAAGGAACTACGTGGACAATGGCAGGAATGTTTGCACAGACTTCGGGACTTCCGTTAAAAACAAGCATAGATGCGAATGATATGGATACGCAGGAACATTTCTTCCCGGGTATTACGACTTTGGGAGATATATTAAAAGAACAGGGGTATTCTCAAACACTGCTTATCGGATCAAAAGCTGAATTTGGCGGGAGAAAAGTATATTTTTCAGAGCATGGAGATTATTTTCTGGATGACTATGATTATGCAATAGAAAATTCTAAGATACCTTCTGATTATAAAGTCTGGTGGGGATATGAAGATGAAAAGTTGTTTGAGTTTGCAAAAGAAAAATGCACGGAGCTTTCCCGGCAAGAAGAACCTTTTAATCTTACAATGCTTACGGTAGATACACATTTTGAAGATGGATATATGTGTGAAAAATGTCCGAATGATTATGGGGATCAGTATGCAAATGTTATGGCGTGTTCAAGTAAACAAGTTTATGAGTTTATTGAGTGGGTAAAACAACAGCCGTTTTATGATAATACGACAATCGTATTATCGGGGGATCACTTGACAATGGACAGTGACTTTTGTGTAAAAGTAGATGAAGAAGGAAAGTATGATCGAAGAACATATACGGCGTATATTAATTCTGCTGTTAATCCGGTAAATAATATGAAGAGAACATATACAACAATGGATAATTTTCCTACAACACTGGCTGCAATGGGCGTCAAAATAGAAGGAAACAGATTAGGACTTGGAACGAATTTATTTTCAGAAGAGTTGACATTAATGGAAAGCGTTGGAGAAGAGGAGTTAAAAGCAGAGCTGAAAAAGAAATCTGAATTTTTACAAAAAGTTTCAGGAATAGATAAAAATAATGAAACTGTACTAATTAGAGGAGGAAAAATGGAAGGAGCTTGTATTGAAGCAGAAGTAGGATCAGATTCTATAAAAGTAAATATAGAAGAAATAAATCCTGCAATAAAAGAAAAGTTAAAGACGATTGTTTTGGCGGTGTGGACAGAAGAAGGTCAAAGAGACTTACAGTGGATAGAGGCTGAAAAAATTAGTGATAATCAATATGAAGTAAGTATAAAAATGGATTTATTCAATAATGCAAAAGGAAAATATTATATTGATGTTCGGGCAGTAGAATTTACAGATGTAGAATATGTAATAGGAAGTACTGAATGTAAAGTAGAATAAGAAGCTACAAGGGGATTCTTCCTTAAATGGAGGAATCCTTTTTGCAATGGAAAAACTTGTAATTGTAAAGAAACTTTGTTTTTGTTATTATTAGTAAGTAGTATTTAATAAGGTGAATAAGAGGAGTGCGACAATATGAAGAAGAAAAGATGCTTATCGGTAGTGATAATAAGTTTATTGCTTGGAATATCTTGTTTTATTATGGCAGGTTGTGCAAATAAAGACGATGAAGATAAAGACGATACGAAAATAGAACAAAATCTAGATAAAAAAGAAGATGCAGAAGATTTCAATAAAAAAGATGAAGAAGCAGATGAGAATAAAAAGGTTGAAGAAGATGAGGATGAAGACGAAAATTCAAGGGAAGCCAGAGTTTATTATGTTGATGACATAACCGGAGAGATAATGGGAAAAACCATTACAGTTAAAACGGAATATGATATATGGAAGGCTCTTCAGGGAAACGGAATTTTGACGGAAGGTTGTCAGCTGTTAAGTTTTAAAGTAAATGAAGAAACACATCTGATCGATCTGGATTTTAATGCTGCAACCGGAGAATACATACGAAGTATGGGAACAACCGGTGAAATACAGATTATAGGATGCATTATTAATACATATCTTGAGACATATGACTGTGATGGAATAAAACTGACTGAAGAAGGAAAAGTTTTGCAAACATCACATGGAGCTAATTATGACGGTTATAGCGGAATAATGTCATTTTGAAATTGAGATTAAAGAAATAGTATAAGAAGAAAAGCGAGTAAGGAGATATACAAGAGAAGTATGAAGAGAAAAATAAAAAAGATAATTGCAGGAATCTTGTTTGCCAGTATGCTTACAGGAAATGTTTCGATGAATGTTGTTTACGGAACGGAAAACTATGGAGATAGAATAGAAGAAAATCAGTCAGCGAATATAGAAGATGGGGGTAAACAATTTACTGAAGAGGATAATACACAGAATCAAAATCAGAATAAAACAGAAGATGGACTAAATGAAGATCAGTCTTCTGTTAATACAGATGCCACTGAAGGAACAGAGCAAGAAGTAGAAAGTGGAAAAATAGGGATTACTTATGGGAAAGTGAACTTTGTGTATATTGAAAGTCCCTATGTACAAACTCCCGGTACACAAAGAATTGTGTTTTCATTTGATAAAGAAATTACAGGGGCAGAAACAATAGCCTTAATGATCGAGGATGAAGAAGGTAATCAAGAGGAATGGAATCTCGCAAAACAGTCGGGAACATTATATCTGTTTGAAAAAGAATATGCGCAGGGTGTATCAGCGGGAATTTATAAAGCAACAAATCTTCTTATAAAAAGTAGTGCAGAAGAAAAGAAAATTGCACTTGATGATATCGGGGTCAAAGCTGAATTTGGTGTGGATACCGAATATGAAGGGATTGAAGAATTAAAACCGGTTGAAGGTCAATTTTCTGAAGAAGAGTCGAGTGTAGAAACTTCGGTTGTAACAATAGATGAAAATGGAGTTGCAGAAGCACAAGATAATATAGCAGAAGCATTGGAGGTAGTCAGTGCAGATCGAATGAATACGGTAAGTACTTATGGGAACGCTTCTGATGCAAAATCGGGAAATGTTGTGGTCGCGTTAGACCCGGGGCATGATGCAAATGATGCGGGAGCACAAGGGTATGGATTAAGGGAAGAAGACTTAACATTAAAGATTGCCAATTACTGTAAACAGGAACTTGAGCAATATGCAGGTGTTACAGTATATATGACACGCACAGGTGCTGCGTGTCCTTACAATAAGCCGGGAATTACGTGTATGGAAGATCGCGTAAAAGCGGCTGTAAATGCAGGAGCTAAAATATTTGTTAGCTTTCATCTTAATTCTTCTGTATCGTCAGCTGCAAGTGGAGCAGAAGTAATTGTGCCTAATAATAGTTGGAAAGCAGAAGTGGGTGCGGCAGGTCGTAAATTAGGAGAAGCAATTTTAGATGAGCTTGTGGCAATCGGATTAGGAAGACGGTCTGTATACAGTAAAGATACTACAATTAATGAAAAATATCCGGATGGTTCTATTTCAGACTATTTTTCTGTTCAGATTCATTGTAAAGAACATGGAATTCCGGGACTTATTGTAGAACATGCATTCCTTTCAAATGGTAGTGATGTAAATAATTTTTTGAAAACGGAATCAGGACTTAAAAAGCTTGGAGTTGCAGACGCTACAGGGATTGCAAGATATCTCGGATTGCAAAAAATGGGAGTAAGAGTTAATGTTCCGGAGGGAACGTACACCTTGGATAGTGTATTGGCATCAGGAAAAGGTATTAAAATAAGCAATGATCTTTTCACTTCAGGAGCGGGAACAGTTTTATCCACAAAAAAAGAAAATATTTCTTCACAACGATTTGAAATAGTTAGTATCGGAAATGGTTATTATAATATCATTGCTGAGCATTCGGGAAAAGCGTTGCAAGCAGTTGGAGATGGAAAAGCAGGTTACGCGTATATAGAACAAAGAGAGAGAAATAGTGCTTTAGAAGCACAAAAATGGTGTTTTATTGATGCGGGAAACGGAACATATTATATTATGTCAGCGTTGAATACTTGTATAGATATACACTCGGGAGTGACAAGCGATGGGAATACAGTATGGACATATACTTGTAATCAAAGCAATGCTCAAAAGTGGAAATTGACTAAAGCTGATAATAAAACGATAGAAAACGGTACATATACGATTGCAAATAGTGTAAATAAAAATCAAGTTCTTACAGTATCAAAAGAATCATCAGATAATTTCGCCAATGTTGAATTAGATAGTCTGAAAAATATTTCGGCACAGAGATTTGAAGTGGAATATGTCGGAAACGGATATTATAAGATCGTGGCAGAACACTCGGGAAAAAGCTTAGATATTTTAAATGGATCTGAGAAGAAAAATGCGAATTTGCAGCAATATGCATGGAATAGCAGTGATGCTCAACTTTGGAAATTTGTAAAAGCAGATAACGGAACATATTATATAAGATCAAAATTAGGAACAACAATAGGGTTAGCAACATCGAATGTGGTTTCGGGAACGAATGTATGTATGGATCAGGTGAATGGAAATAATATCCAGAAATGGGTGCTGAAAAAAGCGGAGAATGCACCTGTTGCAAATGGAAGGTATGTTATTTCAAATGCAAAATTTTCTGAGAATGTAATTTCGATTAACGGACAAAATGCTACGCTTGGAACATATGTGGGTGCGAAAAATCAGATGTTCGATATAAAGTATATGGGAGCCGGATATTATCAAATTTTATCGGTTCAATCAGGAAAATCTTTGGATGTGGCAAATGCATCGAGTGAACCAGGCGCAAATTTGTGGGAATATTCATGGAACGGAAGTAACGCTCAACTTTGGAAGTTTATCGTTAATTCGGATGGAAGTTATTACATAAAATCAAAATTGGGAACAGTTGTAGATATTTTTAGTGGAATTATCGCCGAAGGAACAAATATTCAAATGTATACGGCGAATGGAAGTGACGCGCAAAAATGGAAACTGGAATCGGGAAAAGAGGGGATTGATGAAAGACCTCTTGAGAACGGAACATATACGATATCAAATGCAACAAACAGTAAGCAGGTTTTAGATATAGCGTCTGCGGTGGAAACAGATTATGCAAATATCCAGATGTATGCCTCCAATAATACATCAGCACAGAGATTTGAACTATATTATGTGGGAAATGGATATTATCAGATTCTTTCTGAAAAGTCCGGAAAGTCCTTAGATGTAGCAAACGGATCTAAGAAGCAGGGTGCGAATGTATGGCAGTATTCATGGAATGGATCAGAAGCACAACTTTGGAGGATTATCGAGGCGGAAGACGGTGGATATTATTTACAGTCGAAACTGGGAACATTTCTTTCCATTAGTGGAAATACAGCTTCATCAGGGATGAATGTACAGATGAGTTATCTGGAGAGCGGTAAAAGACAACAATGGAAATTTGAAGCATCTACTTATCAGCCGGTGAAAGATGGAAAATATACATTAAGAAGTTCTAAAGAATCTGAATACACTATAGATGTAGCGAATGCTTCTAAAGTGGATGGTGCGAATGTATGGTTGTATTATTATAATGGCACGAAGCCACAGCGGTTTAATATTTCCTATGTGGGAAAAGGATATTATAAAATTATTGCCGAGCATTCGGGAAAAGCACTGACAGTAGAAAATGATACGCGAAAAGCGGGTGTGAATGTAGTGCAAAAAAAATGGGTTGCAAATTCAGATACACAGCTTTGGAAATTTGTGAGTACAAGCGAGGGGTATTATATTCGATCCAAAACAGGTACAGTTCTTGATATTTGGAGCGCTGTGTATGCACCATATACAAATATTTGGACGTATACAGCAAATGGTAGTTTGGCACAGAAATGGCATTTGGAAAAAGAATATGATTCGATCGAAGTTCCGGAAGGAATATATACGATTCAGACAGCGTTAAGTTCATCGAAAACTTTAGATATCGCCAATGGTTCTAAAGCAAATTTTGGAAATATTTGGATCTATAATATAAATAACACGGAGGCACAAGAATTTGAGATTGAGAAAGTGTCTGACGGATATTATAAGATAGAGTCAAAATTATCCGGAAAAGTATTGGATGTGGCAAATGGATCAAGAACAGCAGGTGCAAATGTATGGCAGTATTCGTGGAACGGCTCCGATGCTCAGCTTTGGAGATTTGTGGATGCGGGAGATGGTAAATATTATATACAGTCAAAATTGGGTACTGTATTAGATGTTACATCTGCATCTGCAGCAGCAGGGACAAATGTTCAAACTTATACTTTTAATCAATCGACAGCCCAAAAATGGACACTTTTAGAAACAGAAAAAACGTTGTACTCTATTATGGGTAAAACAAATGTGTCTGTTTCTCAAATGGTTAAGTTTTATAAAAATAAGGCGACGGTATCATATCCATACAGTAATGTGAGCGAAGCGCCTACAATAGAGAAGTTCTGTCAGATATATAAGGAGGAAAGTGAAGTAGAAGGCGTAAAAGCAGAGGTCGCTTTTGCACAGGCAATGATGGAAACTGGGTTTTTGAAGTTCGGTGGAGATGTTAAGAAAGATCAATATAATTTTGCTGGGATAGGAGCTATTGGCGGGGGATCATCAGGAGCAAAATTTGATTCTATTCGGATTGGAATCAGAGCTCATGTTCAGCATCTGAAGGCATATGCTTCAAAAGAAGCATTGAAACAGCCTGTTGTAGATCCACGTTTTCAATATGTGAAACGTGGAAGCGCAGAATATGTGCAGTGGTTGGGACAAAAAGAAAATCCAAATGGATATGGATGGGCGACAGCTAAAAATTATGGAAATAATATTGTAAAACTATATATTCTTCCAATGAAGAAATATTGATGAAATCAGAGCATTCCAAATCGGAGAAAAAATGGAATGCTCTTTTAAATTGGATCTTTCCTTTCTATGCTTGTGAAATGCTTGAAATTTTAAAAGGGATAGCGTATACTAGTACAGAATGTAGAAAAAGGAAAGGTGAAAGGAATGTATATTAAAAATATCATAGATAATTTTAAAAAGTATTCATTTTTATTGAGACAATTAGTCAGCAGAGATTTCAAAGTGAAATATAAGCGCTCTGTACTAGGTGTTTTATGGAGTTTATTATATCCGGTTTTGATGATGGCGGTTATGGCTGCTGTGTTTTCTAATGTCTTTAAGTTTTCTGTGCCAGGAGTAAACTATCTTGTTTATTTAATGACGGGACTAACATTTTTTAATTATTATAGTGAAGCATCAAATTCATCCATGAGTGCTGTAGTGGCAAATTTCTCTTTGTTGAACAAAATATATATTCCTAAATATATTTTCCCTTTGTCAAAATGCTTATTTGTGGGAATTAATTTTTTGTTAACATTAATTCCTTTATATGGTGTGATTTTGTTGTCGGGCAGTGGTGAAACGAAATGTCATATTACGGCATTACATCTTCTTTTGCCCTATTCATATTTGTGTTTATTGCTTTTTACAGTAGGGGTTGGATTCATTTTATCCACGATATCCGTATTTTTACGGGATATGTTCTATATTTATGGAATTGTACTGACAATCTTGACTTATTTTACGCCTATAATGTACGACATTAATATGCTGGATCCATGGATACAACAAGTGTTGAAATTTAATCCGTTGTATCATTACATTACGTTTGCGAGAACGATTATTTTATATGATCAAATGCCGTCAGTAAAAAGCTTTATTATATGCGGAGCATCATGTTTAATTACATTAGTTATTGGGATGATTGTATTTAAGAAAAATCAGGATAAGTTTATTTATTATATGTAGGATCTAGGAGGCTGTTATGATAGATGTTCAAAACGTATCGATGCGTTTTAATTTAGGAATTGAAAAAAATAACTCTTTAAAACAGATGGCAGTAGATTTGTTCAGTAAAAGTGCAAGAGAAAAACGAAAAATGCACAAAAAAGAAAATGAGTTTTGGGCATTGCAAGATGTTAGTTTTAAAGTGGAAAAAGGTCAGGTGGTTGGATTTGTCGGATCAAATGGAGCAGGGAAATCTACACTTTTAAAAGTGGTTGCCGGAGTTATGAAGCCGACAAAAGGAAAAGTTCTCGTAGGAGGAAATATTTGCCCGATGATTGAATTGGGGGCAGGTTTTGACCTTGACTTAAATGCACGGGAAAATATATATCTTAACGGTGCTGTTATGGGATATTCAAAAGATTTTATTGACAGCAAATATCAAGAAATCGTAGATTTCTCTGAATTACATGACTTTTTAGAAGTGCCTGTAAGAAATTTCTCGTCAGGAATGATTGCTCGTTTGGCATTTTCAGTTGCAACGATTGTAGAGCCTGAAATATTGATCGTGGACGAGATTCTTTCAGTGGGAGATTTGAATTTCCAGAAAAAAAGTGAAAATAAAATGCGGAGTTTGATTTCAGGAGGTACAACAGTTCTTTATGTATCGCATTCTATAGAATCTATTAAAAGTTTGTGTGATAAAGTGGTTTGGTTAGAACATGGAAAAGTAATTCAAGTAGGTACAGCGGAAAAAGTATGTGCCGCATATTATGAGAGTCAAATAGGAAAATGATTACTCATTTATGTAGAAAAGGGGATTGAGAATTAAATGTTGGATAGAGTGCAAGGCATGATAGAAAAACTAAAATATCTTAATCGGAAAATTTTAGAGATTGATAAAAAACAGTCTTTGTTAGTTGAAAAAGAAGAACTTTTAGAAAAAAATTTAGAGCAAAGAGTTGAAAAAGTGATTGTTTCTGTAGATCAGATGAAACAATTTACAGAACAATGTGCAGATCGATTATTTGAGCAGTTTTCCGAAAGAGCAGTATTAGGAAAAGTTAATGATTATGTGAATTTGGAGTATTTTAAAGTTCCATCTGATAAATCCCCGAAAGTATTATTGGTTGGTTTTTATGGAGCGGTTAATCTGGGTGATGAATTGATGCTGCAAAAATTGTACAGAGACCTGAATGTCATTAAAAATGACATTTATGTGATGATGTGTGACAATGAAAATTTAGATGCTTTTCGCTATCCCGGCATGAATATTATTCATTATCCTAAAACAAAATTTGATTTTAATCATTTGGCCGATATATTTGATAGTGTTATTTTTGGAGGTGGAGCAATTTTAGATGATAGCGGATATCTTCAAGAAGAAAGCTTTAAATATGATTTAGGGAAAATATTCATTGAATTGGCATTATCATTTATAGAAAAGAATAAGGAAGTGCATGCCATCGGGTTGAGTACAAATGAAAAAATAGTCAATGAGGAGTATCAGGAAAAGTTAAAAAGAATTATTGACGGAAGTGTTAATTTTAGCGTGAGAGATAAGTACAGTAAAAGACTCATAGAGTCTGCTTGCGGACACGAAATAACTATGATAAATGATATTGTTTTAACAAATGAATATCCAAAGGTAATGAAAGAAAAAGGTGAAAAATATAAGATAGGAATCATTTGGATTTGTCAGGCGGATTTACTGGGATCTTTAGAAAAGTTAGTTGAACATATTCAGAGTACGTACGATATAGAAAAAACAGAAATTCATTTTATTCCGTTTTATAATTATCACGATTGCGATTACAAATTTTATAATGAATTTTGTGAAAAGAAAAGTGAATTTAATTTTTCTATAGAATCTATGGCATATAGTTTTGAAAATATTTGTCAAAAAGTACGAGAATGTGACGTGGTTATCAGTATGCGTTATCATGGCGCTTTACTGGGACTCATGAATGGCTGCAGAACTTTCTCGCTGTTATACACACAGCACCCACACTATTATAATAAAATGATGGATTTATATGAGAAATTTGAGTGCGTACAAGATTTGTTTTTTAGTGTGGAGGAGCTCGTCGAAGCCTTACCGGTTAAGAATGATGTGGTAATTAATTCGGTAGATTTTGATAATACATCATATACTCAGATTGTACAGTCGATTATAAAAAAACAGAAAGAAAGAAAGGAGAAAATGGATTTTTAATCCTGAAGAACGCATGAAAGCATTAACAATATTAATTCCGGTATATAATACAGAAAAATATATAAAAAGATGTTTAGATTCGTTGATTGTTTCTGAAATAATGGATGATATAGAAATACTTGTAGTAAATGACGGAGGAAAAGATCATTCCGTTGAAATTATTCAAAAGTATGTGGATAGTTATCCGGAGACAGTCAGACTGATTGATAAAGAAAATGGAGGGCATGGCTCTACAATAAACGCAGGCATCAAGGAAGCAAAGGGAAAATATTTTCGAGTTTTAGATAGTGATGATTGGTTTAACTCTACTGATTTTGTGAAATTTGTGAATAGATTAAAATCGGAAGATGCAGATTTAGTTGTGTGTGATTATCGAAAGGAACATACGTACAATAGTAAATCGGAATATTTTGTATATAAGAATTTAGAAGATAGAAAATGTTATTGCTTTGATGATATTGATCTGAAAATTCTTGAAGGTGAATATTTTGTTATGGCAACATCTACGTATAAGACAGAAATTTTAAGAACGTCCGGTCTTAAAATGTTAGAAAAAACATTTTATGTAGACATGCAGTATAATGTTGTTCCTATGACGAAAGTTGAGACTTTTACGTATTATCATCTGGATATTTATCGTTATTTTATCGGAAGAAAAGAACAAAGCATGAATATGGATAATTTTGTCCGAAATCAAGAACACCATAAAAAAATGATAAAATGGCTGATAGAATATTATACACATATTTCTTCAAAGTTGTCGTCAAATAAAAGAGAATATATAGAAATTATTCTCACATATACGTTAAATACACATTATTCTATCTATTGTGAATATGATAAGGATCATGCAAGAGCATATAAAGAAATAGTGGACTTTGATCAGTATTTATTGAAGGTGAATAAGGCTTTATATGAACGGATAAATTGTATGGCATATATAAGATATAATCGAAAGACAAAGTTTAAATTTGTCAGATTGAATGGTAGAAAATGGAACACTGCAATGAAAATGGCAAGAAGATTGAAAGGAAAATTCTAATGAAGAAAATATTAGTTATAAGTTGGTTTTATCCGCCGATAAATTCATCAGAAGGATTAGTGACATATAAACTTCTCAGAAATTCTAAATTGCAATATGATGTTTGTATGCAGGAAAGTAATGCATCTTGGTCATATGGAAATAAAGAATATCTGCCGGAATGCGAAAATGTTCGGAAAATTCCAATTCAGGCAGACACTTTGGAGATATGGAAAAACAAAACAATAGAGTATTTTAACGCTCATAAAAAAGAGTATGACATTATTATGACTCGTTCCATGCCTCCGGAATCACATGAGATCGGATTGAAAATAAAAGAAATTAAACCGGAAATTAAGTGGATTGCATCGTTTGGAGATCCAATCGCAAATAATCCTTTTGTATTAAAAACTATAAAAAAGATTTCTCCGTATTCATTACAGAATAGATATATCAGACCGATGGGAATTCGGGAAATTATATCACCTAAGAGAATGATTAAGAACGAGATATGGAAGAAACGAATGAAAAAAGAGCAGATTCCGTATAAAAAGGAGCAAGAATTAGAAGATGCCATTATAACAAAATCTGATTATATTATTATGAATAATCCATATCAAAAGCAATATATGACCGGCAAATACTCAGACGCTATAAAAGCGAAAGCAATCGTTCTTCCGCATAGTTTTGATTATTCTTTGTATGATAAAGAGATTGATGCAGAAAATAGTGGAAAGATACGGATGGTATATATTGGACATCTTGATGATATCAGAACGCCGCATTTGTTTCTTAAAGCTATAGCTAGTATGAAAAAAGAACATTCGGACTTGGCGGAGAAATTAGAAGTTTTCTTTTATGGAAATATGTCTGTAAAAGAAAAAGTATATCTTTTAGATAATGAATTGTTAGATATTGTTCAGATCAAGAAACCTGTGGACTATAAAACGAGCTTATCCCTTATGAAGAATAGTGACTGGCTGATTCATATTGATGCAAATTTGAGCGGTGTGTTAGATGAGAACATTTTCTTCGCTGCTAAATTAGCTGATTATATTGGCGCGGACAGACCGATTTTTGGAATTACGATGTTTGATGGAGCGGGGGCTGATGTGGTACGCGATGTGAATGGACTTACGGTTTCCTATACAGTAGATGAGATCAAAAATTATTTATATTTGATTTTATACGAAGGATATCAAATTGAAGTAAACGAAGAAAACCGCAAAAAATATGATGCAGTAAATGTGGCAAAGAAATTTGATGATTTTGTTGAAAATAAGATTTTACATTAACTTATGATGGTGAGAGGTAGCAACATGAGAAAAATTAAAGTGATGACGGTTTTTGGAACGAGACCGGAAGCAATTAAAATGGCACCGTTAGTGAAAGAATTACAGTCGCGAGAAGAGATTGAACAGATTACATGTGTTACGGCACAGCATAGACAGATGTTGGATCAGGTTTTGGAAACTTTTCAAATTAAGCCGGAATATGATTTGGATATTATGAAACAAGGTCAGACATTGAATGATGTAGTTCAGAGAGTGTTAGGAAGCATTAGTGAAGTTTTGGAAAAAGAAAAACCGGATATCGTATTAGTTCATGGTGATACTACAACTACTTTTGCAGGAGCATTGGCAGCGTTTCATAGTCAAATTGCAATCGGACATGTTGAGGCCGGACTCCGTACATGGAATAAATATTCCCCATATCCTGAAGAAATGAATCGTCAAATGGTAGGATGTCTCGCCGATATGCATTTTTCTCCGACAGAGGTGAGCGCTCAAAACTTGTTGAATGAAGGAAAAGACAAGTCTAAGATATATATTACAGGAAATACAGCCATTGATGCGATGGCAACTACTGTTGATGAAAATTATCAGCACCCGATTTTTGAGTGGGTGGGCGATAACCGAATGATTCTTTTAACTGCTCATAGAAGAGAGAATCTAGGGGAGCCGATGTATCATATTTTCCGGGCGATTAAGAGACTTGTAGATGAATTTGATGATGTGAAAGTCGTATATCCTATTCATCTGAATCCTCGTGTAAGACAGGTGGCTAACGATGTATTTCAAGATTGTGATAAAGTGCGTTTGATTGAACCATTGGAAGTGTTTGATTTTCATAATTTCCAAAACAAAAGTTATTTGATTATGACAGACAGTGGAGGAATACAGGAAGAGGCACCGTCTCTCGGAAAACCGGTTCTCGTATTACGTGATACAACGGAGCGGCCTGAAGGAATAAAGGCAGGAACGCTAAAACTTACAGGTACGGATGAAGAAGTCATTTATCAAGAGGCAAAGAAACTATTAACAGATGAAGAAGCATATCATGCGATGAGTCATGCAAGTAATCCATACGGAGACGGGCATGCAAGTGAACGTATCGCAGATGCGATTATAGAAAAATTTGGTGATCTTTTGAAGTAAAGGAGAAAAGCAGATGGATAGAAATGTAAAATATTTGATTATTGGCGCTGGAATATCCGGACTTACTTTTGCAAACTACGCAGACGGTGATTATTTAATTATCGAAAAAGAAAAAGAAGTGGGTGGATATTGCCGTACTATTAAGAAGAAAGATTATGTTTGGGATTATGCAGGGCATTTCTTCCATTTTAGTACAGATGAATTCAAAAAGAAATTTCTTGATAGCGTGAATCCGGAAGATATTAAATATAAAGATAAAAATACAAAAATTATTTATAAGGGAGAATTGGTGGATTATCCGTTTCAGACAAATATTCATCAATTAGAGAAAGAAGAGTTTATAGATTGTCTCTATGATTTATTCCATAAAGAAGAAAAGGAAGATTATGACAGCTTTTTGGATATGCTCTATGGGAAATTTGGAAAGTCAATCGTTGAAAAGTTCTTAAAACCATATAATGAAAAGTTGTATGCGGTTGATTTAAAGACATTGGATAAAGATGCAATGGGCAGATTTTTTCCGTATGCAGACATTCCGGCAATCATAGATAATATGAAAGCAAATAAAGACAGCACTTCATATAACAATAGCTTTCTTTATCCAAGAAACGGAGCGGGTTCCTTTATCCAGATTCTGTATGATGCATTGGATAGTTCTAAAATTTTGATGGAACATGAAGTTGTTAAAATTGATAATGAACATAAAGTTGCGCAATTGGATGACGGCAGCAAAATAAATTATGAATATTTGATCAATACTTCTCCGTTAAATCACTTTTTAGGATATTTTGAAGGTGAAAAGTTTTCTGCTTTGAAGAACCGATTGTCATATAATAAAGTTCTCGTATTTAATCTTGGGTTCAACAAAAAATCAAAATTCACAGAAGAGCATTGGATGTATATTCCGGATAAAGCAGTGAATTTTTATAGAATTGGATTTTACGATAATATTTTGGATGCAGACAAACTTAGTATGTATATTGAGATCGGATATGGAAAAGAAGATGAGATTACAGAACAAGATGTAGAAATGCAGTTAAAATTAACTCTTGAAAATTTGCATAAGTTGGGAATTATTGATAATGATACAAAATTAGAAGAACATTCGACTATTATCATGGATCCGGCTTACGTGCATATCAATACTGAGACAGAGAAAATGGTTCAGCAATTTAAAGCGGAAGAAGAAAAAAATGGAATCTATACGATTGGCAGATATGGAGCGTGGACATACTGTTCAATGGAAGATTGCATGATTGCTGCCAGAGATTTAGCAATGAGTTTGTGTCAGGGCTAAATCGGGAGTAGGATATAATGAGTGAAAAATTAAAAAAGCAAAGTGTAATAATTTCTTTAATATGGGCTTTTGTGGGGACGATCGGTGTCGTTTATTATATTAAGATAGGAACGGGAATGGATGTATCTCCCAATTATGCAAATAATATAATCTATTATTTTATTTATGCGGCATCTGCTTTTTCAGTGTATTATTGCTGTAAAGTTATCACAAAGAAGAAAGCGGTTTTTGCAGGAATTCTTTCGTTATTATTTGCATGTATCTGTATTATAGGTGCTCAGATAGAGTATTTAAGAGCAATTAATTGGTTATGGATTACATGGATAAAAGTTCTCTGTTTGGCAATTTTTTTATTTCCACTTTTTGTATTATTGATTTACATTTTAGATGATTGTAGATTTAAAGCTGCGGAATCTTGTGTGAAAAATATATCAAAATGGAAAATATTCTTAGCGATTATTGTTATATGGGGCATTGCTTATCTTGCTATGTTTCCGGGAATTTATGATTATGATTCAATAGATCAAACATTGCAATTTTTGGTTACAGGGAACGTGAGTGGCCACCATCCGGTTTTACATTCATTATTATTGTCCGGTTTTATGAAAATCGGATATGTTGTTTTTCATAGTTATGAAATTGGGTTAGGGATATTTACACTTTTACAGGTATTGTTTTTGGCATATGCGGCGATGAAAGTTGCATGGTTTTTGTTGCAAAAAGGTTATAATCGACTTTTTTGGTTTACGATGTGCTTTTATTTGTGCTTCCCATTGCATTATATTATGAGTATGTGGGATACAAAGGACAGTATCTTTGCAGGTTTTTTTGTTTTAGTTAGTTTAAGTTTGATCGAGATGGCGGATCGCACATCAGGATTTTGGGATAATCGGTGGAATTTAGTCAAGTTTGTTTTATATGTAGTATTAATGTGTATGTTTCGGAATAATGGATTATATGCATTGATCTTGCTCATACCGATTTGCTTTTTTTGTTTTAAAGAGAGAAGAAAGGCAACTATTATTTTGTTTATGTTATCAATGTTAATCTATGTATCATATCAGAATATTTTGCTTCCAAGTCTAGGTGTTAAATCCGGCAACATTCGTGAAATGATGAGTATACCATGCCAGCAGTTGGCAAAAGTGTATGTTGAAACTCCGGAAGCGTATACGGATGAGGAAAAAGAAGCTCTATTAGAATTGATACCAGAAAAAAATATTATGGATTATCAATATAGACCGATGATTTCAGATGCAACGAAGAATTATTTGAATTCAGAAGTTTTGAAAAGTGATCTGCCCAAATATGGAAAGTTATATGTAAGTATTGGATTGAAAAGTCCGAGAAAATATATAGAAGCTTTTTTGCAGAATAGTTGTGGGTTTTGGTATCCGAATAAATCATATCCGGATGAAAGGATGTTTCATCCGTATACAGAATTTGACATGGCAGACCCCGATTTATTTAAAGGAGACTATATTTATTTAGAGCGAATGAGTTTGTTTCCACAGTATGAAGAAATGTTGAGACCTATTTTCCAAAGTACTGTATGGAAAAAAATTCCGTTGATTTCTAATTTTTTTGTACCAGGTACCTATTTTGGTGTATTATTGTTTGGAATAAGTGTTAGTTTTTATAGAAAGAATTATAAGCAATTATTTGTGTTTGGCTTTTGGGGGGCATACTGGTTCACGTTGTTGATCTCCCCTGTAGCACTCGTTCGTTATGCATACCCTGTGATTATGTGCTTACCGCTTATGTTAAGTTTAATTACTCAAAAAGGGTTGTTATCATGGAAAAGAGAAAGGAAAAATACAAAAAATGGATAAAATAGCAGTTTTGATTCCTTGTTATAATGAGAGTCAGACGATTAAAAAAGTAGTGGAAGATTGGAAAAAAGAGTTGCCGGAAGCTACAATTTATGTGTACGACAACAATTCTTCGGATAACACGGCGGCAATCGCAAGAGAAGCCGGAGCTGTTGTTCGTTATGAATACCAGCAGGGAAAGGGAAATGTAATCCGTCGCATGTTTCGTGAAATAGATGCGGAATGTTATATCATGATTGATGGCGATGATACGTATCCGGCAGAATTTGGACGGGAAATGGTTACGAAAGTATTGGAAAGAAATGTGGATATGGTAGTAGGAGATCGTTTGTCATCCACTTATTTTGAAGAAAACAAACGTCCGTTTCATAATTTCGGAAATAGCCTTGTAAGAGGAACAATTAACCATCTGTTTAAGAGTAATATTCGTGATATTATGACGGGATATCGTGCATTTAGTTATCAGTTTGTAAAGACGTTTCCGGTTCTGTCAAAAGGTTTTGAAATAGAAACAGAAATGAGTATTCATGCTGTGCACAAAAATATGCTTGTTGAAAATGTAATTATTGAATACCGTGACCGTCCTGACGGAAGTGAATCGAAGTTAAATACTTATTCAGATGGATTTAAAGTGCTCAAGACAATCGGAAGATTATATAAGAACTATAAGCCGTTAGGGTTTTTTGGGATGTTATCAGCGCTGTTAGTCTTAATTGCGGCGATTTTATTTATTCCTGTTTTTGTGACATATTTAAAGACAGGACTAGTACCGAATTTTCCGACGTTGATTGTCAGTGGGTTTGTTGCGTTGGCAGCGATTCAGTCTTTCTTTGCAGGATTGATTTTGACAACGATTGTGGAAAAAGATCGTCAAGATTTTGAGTTTAAATTGCAGGTGATCAGTATGGAAAAAGGAAATAAAGATCATGAGTAATAAAAAGAAATTACTTTCCCAGATTATAAAATTTGGGTTTGTAGGTGGAACAGCTTTTGTGATTGATGCAGGATTATTGTTTTTGCTGACGGAACTTTGCGGAATTCACTATTTGATTTCAGGAACGATTTCTTTTACAGCATCAGTGATATACAACTACATTTTAAGTGTGAAATGGGTGTTTGATGCAAAAAAGGATGCAAATAAGACGCAGGAGTTTATTGTTTTTATTGTATTGAGTGTGATAGGTTTAGGAATAAACCAACTGTTTATGTGGCTGTTTGTTGATATGATGCATATTTATTATATGTTGTCTAAAATCATAGCGACGGTTATAGTTATGATTTATAATTTTATAACAAGGAAGATTTTTCTTGAAAAAAATAAAAGTTTATACTTAAAGGGAAATGGCTAGTTATAAAAATTATGACTGGTCATTTTTGCTATTATCTAAAAATGTATTGAGATATGAAAACGATTATTTAGAAATACTTTTTACTGTGAGGAGAATGATTATGAAGAGGGATTCATCTGTAGAATTAGGCAGAGTGTTGGCGTGTTGCATCGTTATAGGTGTTCATATTTGTTTGCCAGCGTTTGTTCAAGATTCTTATTATGACATTAGCAGGATTTTTATTTCATGTCTTGTAGCGGATGGGGTTGCAATTTTTTGGTTTATTACAGGTTTCTTTTTATTTAAAAATGTATCTTACAAAAAAGTTCTAAATAAGACATTTAAAAATATTGGGATTCCATTGATTGTTTTTAGTTGTGTGTGTTTTTATGAGACTGTAACAAATTCTGTGTAAACTAAAGATATGATATATATCCTCTTGGAT
>OLSC01000151.1_pt1 | contig 91089 bp, 106 predicted proteins | sample 1672881 | NCBI WGS metagenome assembly OLSC01 (sample SAMEA3136733, study PRJEB25190) | human gut metagenome | biome: human gut; feature: human-associated habitat; material: faeces | place: Austria | collected 2013 | reverse complement strand
CGGATACGCCACACCTTCAAAATGCGTAGCATTTTGAAGGTTGGCTCTGAACAGTTACCACATTTTTATCTGTCTTCTTGTCTCGTATACAGGAAGTTTATTCTTTCCTGCCCGCAAGCACTGTAATTCATTATTATAAAATACTTGAAAGTAAAAAACAAGTTGGTGAAATAATTCTCTTGAGATATTCTGTGTTTAGAGTATAATAGATTCTATAGACACGAAACAGAAGGTGAGAGTATGCGAACAATGGACTTTACTACAGAACAGCCGGATTGCTGCTCTGTCGGTGATTATTTGGAGATTGTCGAACATGAGCTTCCCACTTCCTATTGGTATATGCTCGAGCATGCCTACGGCGCAAGCACGAATTTCAAGAACCGGGAACGCTTGAAGACCCGCAAAGGCAAAGTCATTAAGATCTGGAAGGACGACAGATTCAACTATATCACCCTGGAATTTGATGAAGAGGATGTGAAATGATGTACAACAAAGATGATGTTATATATATTCTTGAGAACAACACAACAATCCGTAAAGGAAAGATTGCACGCAAGCAGGGGGAGAACTATATCATTCAGCTGATCGGCTCCTGCGGCGCACTGACAATGCCGGAAGATCAGCTATTTGAATCTGAAGAAGCTGCTGAAAAGAGCCGACAGCAGATCAAGCTGAACAGCGCGGATGTACAGAATGATTTCATATCTGTAAAACCGGATCCTTTCGACAACTGGATCGGGCGATAGGAATTGGCTTCAGAGTTGTTGAGAATATTCGTAATCGGCAACAGGATATAGAAAAAGCACTTTCGGAAGAATAGTATCTTCCGAAGGTGCTTTTTTGTTTTTTCTTATCGTTATACTAAAACTCTCTAATCCAAACCTTTAAAACGGTGTTCCATACAGATCATAAGGTGTCACCTGATATACGTAATAATTCAACCAGTTCGTATACAGGTTATTGCAATGCGCTCTCCAAGTCAGCATTGGTTTCTTCTCTGGATCATCATTCGGATAATAATTCTCCGGAATCTGTGGATTCAATCCTTTCCCCATATCTCTCTTATACTCGGAATCCAGTGTCATTCTATCATACTCCGGATGTCCCATTACAAAGATCTGACGTCCATCCTGCGCCATGCAAAGATAAACTCCTGCTTCTTCCGAATCTGCAAGAATTGTAATTCTGTCATCTTTCTCCAAAAGATCTTGCGGAACTTCTGTATGTCTGGAATGCGGTGCCAGAAACTTATCATCAAATCCTCTGACAATCGGAATCTTTCTGTTCCTTACGTGATGCCAGAACAAACCTGAACGTTTTTCCGGAAGTTGTACCTTATCAATTCCATAATGATAATAAATACCAGCCTGTGCTCCCCAGCAAAGATGAAGTGTAGACACAACATTTGTCTTTGTCCACTCCATAATACGTTTCAGTTCTTCCCAATAATCTACATCTTCAAACGGCATCTGTTCTACAGGTGCGCCCGTGATAATAAATCCGTCAAACCTTTTATCCTTGATATCATCAAAAGCTTCATAGAACTTATAAATGTGACTTGTTGATGTATTCTTTGACACATGACTTGTTACTCTTACGAAAGTAACATCCACCTGCAGCGGAGAGTTTGAAAGTGCTCTCAGAATCTGAAGCTCTGTATCTTCCTTAAGTGGCATCAGATTCAGAAGTCCGATACTAATCGGACGGATATCCTGATGTGCCGCACGCATCTCATCCATCACGAAGATGTTCTCTTGTTCCAATATTTCCTTTACCGGCAAATCATTTTGTACTCGAATCGGCATTGTCCTTATCTCCCTTTTCTTCTTGTATTTCTTTTATCTCTTCCTGTTTTTCTTTCTGTATATAAATTCCTTCGGAATCTACATATCCGTTCTTCCCATAGCACTCTGTATCTGTTGGAAGTTCTTTTTTCTTCAGGATAGAATTAACCAGCATATTTACAATATAATAAATCACCGCAAATGTCGGTACACCAAAAAGCATTCCCGGAATACCAAATAACCCCCCTGCGATCAGGATTGAGAAAACAACCCAGAACGAGGAAAGTCCTGTCGAATTTCCTAAAATCTTTGGTCCCAGCACATTTCCATCAAACTGCTGCAATGCAATAACAAAAATGATAAAATAGAGTCCTTTCAATGGATCTGCAAGCAGAATCAGAATTGCACTCGGAATTGCTCCGATATACGGTCCAAAGAATGGAATTACATTTGTCACTCCTACGATCACGCTGACCAGCATTGTATATGGCATATTCAGAATTGATAATCCTATAAAACAGATTACTCCGATAATCAGAGAATCAATAATCTTTCCGATAATAAATCCACCGAAGATCTCATTGCTTTTTCCGCCAATCTGGAGAATCATATTAGCCTGTCCCGGACGAAACACAGCGTAGATCAGCTTCTTTGTCTGTTTCTGGAACTTCTCTTTGCTAAACAAAACATAAATAGAGACAATGATTCCAATAATAAAATTAAAGACTTCACGAACCATCTGAATCATTCCCACAGTAAGCTGTGTCATCCACAGATTCACTTTCTCCATCAAATCTGTCTTCATCCAGTTCTGAACAAAATCACTTGCTTCTTCAACTATGCTCTCCAACATCTTTCCAACTGTTGAATCAGAAGAATGCATCTTACTGAATTCATGGATAAACCGGTTCATCTGACTCGGCACATTGAAAATCATGTCGCGGATACTTCCATATAACTCCGGAATCATCATATTGAGAAGTGTAGTAATCAATGCCAACATTAAGATGACAGATACGAAGATTCCAACTCCTCTTGATATCTGTTTTTTCTTCTTTAATTTGGGACAATGTTTCTCCAAAAGCGGAATCATCCGACGGTCTATCCACTTCACAATCGGATTCAGCAAATATGCAATTGCCAGTCCATAAATAATAGGTTTTGCCACTGTTAAAAACTGCTTAAATACAGATGAAATCTGTCCCAATCTCAAAAGTGCAAAATAAAATACGATACATGTCGCAACTACGAAGAACAACGTCATACTTTTTACGGCCTGTTCTTTGAAGCTATACCTTCTTTTTTCATGCTCTTCCCACGAATTGTGCCTATAACTTTGATCTGTATGAGTCTTTGACGCCTCTTTCGCTGTCGTATGCTCATCCTGTCGATATTCACTCATGTACGATCATTTCCTTTCTTCTGTTAAATATACATATTACGATTATAACGCGGTTGCAATAATAGAGTCAACAGTAGAAAAAAGAGATTCAGAAGATCCTCTCTTCCAAATCTCTTTCTATTTATCACGATTTTATACTTTTATCTGATGCTCAATTACGGCAACGATCAAATGTTGCACATTCTGTCCCACTGCTGTGGCAGGCGTCACCGCCTTCTACACTGATTTTCCCTGCGTGACATTTGCACTCTTCATTATATCTGCAATCTTTCGCCTGGCAGTCAACGTCTGAGCAATCTGAAACAGACTTCATCGAATCCGTCTTATTGCTATAACTTCCCTCTCTTCTTTCTTCAAAGCTATCGCAACAGGTCTCCTGCGCATTCTTCGCACTGTTTCCTCCCACCTGGATCTTATCCAGTTCGCAAAGATACTGATAATTGTGTACACATGTCTGTACGGTACAGCTTAATTCTGGCATACTGATTTCCTCCTCTTAATCTTATTAGAACAATATCAGTATGTCCCTTTCTTTTAAATATATACACTTATATCCAAAAACACAAAACGGTATGTATCTCTCAATACATACCGCCAGTAATCTGATTCTTATGCGTTCTTTCCACAGCAGAATTTATATTTCTTTCCACTTCCGCACGGACATGGATCATTTCTTCCGATCTTTTTCGCCTTGCGAACTGTACCAGACTGTTTCTGCTCACGATACAGACGTTTCTTTGTCTCTGCATCAAAGATCTTATCCCACTGTGGGAGTCCATACAGCCAGTCAGCTTTTGCATCGATCATGTTCTTGTAAAGAAGTTCTTTATCAAATGCAAGACTTACAACTGTATCTTCTTCCATTGTCTCGATCGGGTTTGCTGTCTTCAGACTGTCATTGATTCCGTCAAGGAATCCAACCATTGTCATGACATCCTGTCCATATTTCTCAGCAAGCTCTTTCACTGTTCCCTTCACTTCTTCATCTGGGTTCTCGAGCAGCTGCTCGTAAATCTCTCTTTCGATTGTAAAGTATGTTCCCCAGAACTTCTCCAGCTGATCTTTCGGAAGATTACGGTCATAGGCCATATCACGCCACTGGTCTAATAAACATTTCTCACTCATTGTATATTGCTCCTTTATCTTTAAACTTCGAATTCAATCGCCCTTTTATTATATAACAAATTTTATTTGCCGTAAACAATTATTTGATATATACTGTTACTATTACTATATATATTGGCGTATGAAAGGACTGGTCACATGAAAAAACTGAAACGTATTTCTGCACTGTTAGGGGTTTTTATTCTTATCGCAATGTATTTGTGCACACTGATTTTTGCACTGATTGATTCACCTGTTGCTTCTGATCTTCTCAAAGCATCTATCGCTGCAACCATTTTCGTTCCTGTTATTCTCTATGGACTGCTGCTGGTCACACGACTGTTGAAAGATGATTCAAAAGACAATTCTGATCATAAATAAAATACTGCAGTCAGTAATGCACTGACAGAATCTACTCCCCGGGCGACATGCGAAGCTGTTTCCCGGGTTTTTACTGCCTGTCTCCTCTTCAGATATTCTTCCATGGATAAATTTTCTCTGTCTTTTTCATTGCTGTTCTGTTCCATCGAATTCCTCCTTCTTTTTTCTCAGCTATATATTATATGAGGAACTTTCTGATTTATTACTATCTTTTTGTTTTCCGTGCAGATCCTGCGCGGAGCAACAACTACATTGTACGCCTCCGTGTATATCCTGAATGGAGCGTTTTTTATATATTAGGAAAGAACTTTCCTAATATATAAAAAATACAGGACGGAAAGCTTTCACTTCCTGTCCTGTATTTCTGTTCCATTATTTATTACGATAAATAATATCGTTTCTTCCTGGTCCGTTACTGATCATTGTGATCGGATACTCGATCTCTTTCTCGATGAATTCAATGTATTTACGGCAGTTTTCCGGAAGATCTTCGTAGTTTTTGATTCCACGAATGTCTTCTTTCCATCCCGGAAGAACTTTGTAAACCGGTTTTGCCTTCTCAAGAAGATGTGTTACCGGGAATTCTGTAGTAACTTCTCCGTTGATCTCATAACCAACACATACCGGAATCTCATCCAGATATCCAAGTACATCGAGTACTGTAAATGCTACATCTGTTGTTCCCTGCATTCTGCAGCCATATTTGGATGCAACACAGTCAAACCATCCCATTCTTCTTGGACGTCCTGTTGTAGCGCCGAACTCTCCGCCGTCACCACCACGTCTTCTAAGCTCGTCTGCTTCCTCTCCAAAGATCTCGCTTACGAAAGCTCCGGCTCCTACTGCACTTGAGTATGCTTTACATACTGTAACGATCTGCTTGATCTCGTATGGTGGGATTCCTGCTCCGATCGCACCGTATCCTGCAAGTGTTGAGGAAGATGTAACCATTGGATAAATTCCGTGATCCGGATCTTTCATGGATCCTAACTGTCCTTCAAGAAGAACTGTCTTTCCTTCTTTGATTGCCTCGTGAAGGTAAAGAGATACATTAGCTACAAACGGCTCTACCATTTTCTTATATTCCATCAGTTCGTTATATAACTCATCAGGATTAATCAGTGGTTTGTGGTATAAATGCTCAAGCAGTACATTCTTCTGCTCTGCCACGCGCACAACCTTCTCCTTCAAAAGTTCATCATCAAACAGCTCACTAACCTGAAAACCGATCTTTGCATACTTATCTGAATAGAACGGAGCAATTCCTGACTTTGTGGAACCGAAAGATTTTCCTCCGAGTCTCTCTTCTTCATATGCGTCAAAATTCTTGTGATAAGACATTACCATCTGTGCTCTGTCGGATACAAGAATCTTCGGCATCGGAACACCTTTTTCTACTATAGACTGTACCTCTGCGAAAAGACGCGGCACATCCAGTGCGACACCATTACCAATGATGCTGGTCGTATGTCCATAGAACACACCTGATGGCAGTGTATGCAGCGCAAATTTTCCGTAATCATTCACAATTGTATGGCCTGCATTCGCACCACCCTGAAAACGAACGATGATATCTGCCTCTCTGGCGAGCATGTCTGTGATCTTACCCTTTCCTTCATCGCCCCAGTTTGCACCAACTACTGCTTTTACCATTTCAAACCCTCCTGCGTATGTTTGCTTGTAAATAATATTAATCAGCGGTACTTATAACCATTACCGCCTTAAGAATTATACTATACTTTTGCAGGGTTGTAAAACGTTATTTCGCATTTTTTTATTTAAATATCAGAAATATTGTATTTCTACGATAAAAGTATTACAATGGAAAGTAAATCAGGCGGTTTTCCCCTGAGAGCAAACTGTTTATCAGTATCAAATTTAGTTTAATAGAAGGGAGACTATAGAATTGAATAAATTAATCAAATGGATAGTTGGACTTGGCACTGTTGGTACTGCAATCGGACTTCTTGCTGTTCGTCTGATCAAAAAATCAAAGAGTACATCCTCTGATATAAAAGCAGATAGCACCGATAGCAATAAAGAAGAAACGGATTCCGATACATTTGATCTGGATCAGGATCTTGAACCAACACAGGAAAGATCTTATGTATCTTTGCAGGCAGCCCGACCAGATGATTTAACTGAAAAATCTGATGTTGACAGCGCTGACTCTTCTGAAGCAGAAACACAACCAGCAGTTTCTGATGAATCAGATGATACGATTGCTGAAAATGAATAATAAAAAAGAAAACGGATCGTTCAATCTTACACTTAGTAAAATTGAACGATCCGCTTCGCTTTTTTATTAAAATACAGCCTGTTTTTCTATCATCTATTCCCATGCCTTACAGAGTAGTTGAACTGCTGCACGGATTCTCTCCTCATTCATGTTTGCATAACCTAACAGAATCACCGCTTTTCCTGTACTGTCTTCATTATCTTTTACACAATACTCTGATAAGCCATAAACTCTGACACCTTGTTTCGCTGCTTTTTCAATCAAATCCTTTTCGGAATCATCCGTCTTAAAATGCAGCAACAGGTGAACACCTGCATTTTCTCCGGAAATTTCCAGAATCTCTTTCATCTTCCGAAGGCTGCTGATCAGAACATCATGCCTGTTCTTATATAATGCGCGTGTTTTATTCAGATGTCGCTCATAATAGCCTTCTTCCATAAATTTCTGAAGAATCATCTGATCCACCTTGGAGACAGTAGAACTGATGAATCTGCATTTTTCCTGATAAATTTTCAAAATATGTTCCGGAAGCACCATATAGCTCATTCGAATAGAAGGTGCCAGTGATTTAGAAAAGGTACCTGTATAAATCACTTTCCCATTGCTATCACTTCCCTGCAGTGCCGGAATCGGCTTTCCTTTATATCGAAATTCACTGTCGTAATCATCTTCAATAATATATCTGCCTTCTGCCCCATCTGCCCATTTCAAAAGTTCCATTCTTCTTTGTATCGGCATAACACATCCAAGTGGGTACTGATGAGACGGCATGACAAATGCAATATCCGCCCCTGATTTCTCTAATTCATCAATCCGCATCCCGCTTTGATCCATATCAACAGTACAGACTTTATAGCTTAATCGTTCAAACAATCGATAGGCCTGTCCATAGGTTGGGTTTTCCAGCGCAACTTTATGACAATTTCCAATCACTGTCGTTAAAAGCATAAGCAGATAATCGCTTCCTGCTCCAATAATGATTTGATCCGGATGACAGTGTATTCCTCTTGCCTGATGCAAATAACTGCTGATCGCATTCCGAAGCCCATATTCTCCTTGAGGATTCCCCAATCGGAACATCTCTGCCTTATCATCTATCAGGCATTCTTTGGATAATTTTCTCCAGATATTATACGGAAAACTGTTGAGATCCACACCGTTCGGAGTGAAATCATACGCGTATTCTGTCACTCCTGAAGAAATCGGTTCAACTTTGATCTCCGGTCTCTTCTGAAGCTGATATATACCTTCGATCTTCGCGACAAAATATCCTTTGCATGGGATTGCCTCCACATACCCTTCCGACAGGAGCTGTTCATATGCAAGTTCTACTGTACTCCTGCTCACTACCAGATGCTTACTCAATGCTCTTGTAGATGGAAGCCGCTCTCCACTCTGTATTACGTTATTCTGAATCTCTTCCTTGATAAATTCATAAATCTGTTCGTACAGCGGAGTTTTTGATTTTGGATTCAAACTCATTGTCAATTCATACATTCTTGTTCTCTCCCTGCATCACACCTATAACTATGAAAAACTGCCGTGAACAATTTCTCATTGTGATCACGGCAGTCCGTTTTTTATTTCTTCGGCAGTTTGAAGGAACTCTTCAGAGAAACAATACGGTTAAATACCAGATTCTCCGGTGTAGAATCCTTTGCATCGATACAGAAAAATCCGTTTCTTACAAACTGGAAGCTATCATAAGCTTTCGCATCTGCAAAGCTCGGCTCCACATAAGCATTTTTGATAATCTTCAGAGAATTTGGATTCAGGTTCAGAGAACCATCCTCTTTATTGTATACACCCTTCTCTTCATCTACAAGGTTCTCATACAGTCTTACTTCTGCTTTCTGTGCATATGGTGCCGGAACCCAATGAATTGTTCCTTTCACCTTACGTCCTGTAAATCCACTTCCAGCCTTTGTCTCAGGATCATAAGTACAGTGAACTTCTGTCACGTTACCATTCTCATCCTTTACAAAGTTTTCACACTTCACAAAATATGCGTGCATCAGACGAACTTCATTCCCTGGGAACAAGCGGAAATATTTCTTTGGCGGTTCTTCCATGAAGTCATCTCTCTCGATGTAAAGTTCACGACAGAACGGAACTTTACGTTGTCCGAGTTCTTCGTTCTCCAGATTATTCGCAACATCCAGATATTCAACTTCTCCTTCCGGATAGTTATCAATCACAAGCTTGATCGGATCAAGCACAGCCATCATACGGGAACGCTTCATCTTCAGATCCTCACGGATACAGTACTCAAGCATCGCATAATCAACAGAGCTCTGGCTCTTGGAAATACCACACATATCAATAAACATCTTGATTGACTCCGGTGTAAATCCTCTTCTTCTGAGCGCTGCGATAGAAACCAGTCTTGGATCATCCCATCCATCAACAATCTTATCTTCTACGAGCTTCTTAATATAACGCTTTCCTGTTACAACATTCGTAAGATACAGTTTTGCGAACTCAATCTGACGCGGTGGGTTCTCGAATTCACATTCTCTCACAACCCAGTCATAAAGCGGTCTGTGATCTTCAAACTCAAGTGTACAGATGGAATGTGTGATTCCCTCGATTGCATCCTCGATCGGATGAGCGAAATCATACATCGGATAAATACACCACTTATCTCCTGTATTGTGATGTGTCATGCGGGCAACACGATAAATGATCGGGTCACGCATATTGATATTCGGTGATGCCATATCAATCTTTGCACGAAGCACTTTCTCCCCGTCTGCATACTTTCCGGCACGCATATTCTCAAAAAGCTCAAGGTTCTCCTCTACAGAACGATTTCTATATGGACTTTCTTTTCCTGCTTCTGTAAGTGTTCCTCTATATTCACGCATCTGTTCTGCTGTAAGATCACAGACAAATGCTTTTCCTTTCTTGATCAGCTTCACTGCGCACTCATACATCTGATCAAAATAATCGGATGCAAAATAAAGATGATCCTTCCAGTCAGCACCCAGCCACTTAATATCCTCTTTGATAGACTCAACAAATTCTGTCTTCTCCTTTGTCGGGTTCGTATCATCAAATCTCATATGGAATTCACCATTATACTTCTCTGCCAGTCCATAGTTCAAAAGGATAGACTTCGCATGACCAATATGAAGGTATCCATTCGGCTCCGGTGGGAAACGGGTGCATACATGATCGTAAACTCCTTCTGCCAGATCCTTATCTATCTCCTGTTCAATAAAATTCTTTGAAACTGTTTCGTTCTCCATATCTTCCTCCTACTAACCATAAGTACCATCCGGATGATCTGTCACATTCCTTTGGAAGTGTGATTTATCCTACAGGTTTTCATGCTCAATATCTTATCACATAAAAAGAACAACCACAAGAGATTCTTTTCGTCTCCTCTTACAGTCTGCCTTTTAACAATTCATAAGCCTGTGCCAGAATAGCTGCATGATCCACTGCAATTCCTCCACCTTCTTTTACAACATAGTATTTTTCTCTGACCAATCCTGTCCGCTCCTTTTTCAGGATAACCGCATTTCTCTTCTGATCCTGATTTTGAATTGTCAGATGATATTCCGTCTTTTCCCATCCATCTTCTTCATATGCTGTCTCCGGTTCCATCTCTATCTCAAACCATGCTGCATCTGCCGCATCATCTCCGGCCTCTACACTTACATCCGACTCCTTTACGATAGAAAGATACGCACTTGTAATAATCCTTGCTCTCGGATCTCTCTGATAATCTCCATAACAGGCAAACTGTTCCACCGGAAGTCCGCTGACTCCGGTCTCTTCCTGCAGTTCCCGTCTTGCTGTATCCTCCAGATTCTCCCGCAAATTTACAAATCCTCCCGGAAGAGCCCAACAGCCAATACTGGGATGATTTCCTCTCTTAACCAAAAGCACCTTTAATCGTCCTTCTTTCAGTGCCTGTTCATCTTTATAAGAGAAAACAACTGTGTCTGTTGTACAACACGGATTTTTATATCGATATGGATCATATTCTTCCAGAAATTCTTCCAGTGTCTGTCCTTTCCCATTCCGTTCTCCTGTCCCATAAAATGGTGTGATATCTTCTAAAAATGATGCCATATCCATCTCTCCTTTTCACTTCTTTCAAAGCACTCCCAACATACTCATCGGTTCAAAAAAACGACCGATTTCTGTCAGAAGATTTGCAAAATAAACACAAGTTCCTGCTTCTGCCTCCGGATGTGATCCTTGAAAATCATAACACTGTACTCCCACAAGCGGCGCATGTGCTTTCTCCCAATCTCGTTCCAGAATCTCATGAATCTGTTCTTCATCTTCTTCGCCGACCCGAAGAAAAATCTCGATGTTCTGCCTCATCGCATCAAAAAAATGATAAAATTCCGGCAGATATTCTTCCATCTCCCATACAAACTCCGTAAACGTCTGTAACACATCTTTCAGTTCTTTTAATTCACTTGTTTCATAATTCTTTTCGCTCATACGGCTTCCCCTTATGCAGAACCCGTCACCTTGAACCACCACTTCAATCAAATCCAGTATAACATATTTCATGACAAGTGAAAGAATTCTCAACAAGGAATTGCATTTTTTCTTCAAACCCGTAAACCTATAGGAAAATCTGCAATGAGATTTCTGTTGGAATCTATGAAGATTTGAAGATCTGCATCGCGAATCTGCTGAAATAAGAAAAACCCCGGAAACACCGCATTCACGGGCGATTCCGGGGAAAAGTTCAAAGCTGTCTAGGGGAGTACCTGTATATATAAATAGGTATAAACTACTGCGAAATATCGCACTTTAAGGCATTTTCAGCACTGAAACCGTACAACAAAGTACAATGTTCTGCCCCCTTTTTGCCCCCTCACATGATACAATATTTACGCCCCAGAGTCAAATGCTCCGAGGCATATTTTTACTCAATCCAAGCCTGGAACTTGTCAATGAATCTGTATTTGTCTCCTGCATAGCCGTCTGCACCATTGGCTTTCAGCGTATCGATCTGCTCACTGTAGAAGTTCGAATTATCTTTCACAGAAACTCTGTAATGGACCATCTTGTACTTATATCCATCTGGTGTGATGTAGTACAGTTCAACTGCAAGAATCTCTGATCCATCTCCGAGGATTCCATTCTCCTTGTCGTTCAGATCATAGCTGTTACCGATTGTAAGGTATGGCAACCAACCATTAGCCTGCGTATAGACACGTGCCCGGATACTTCCTTTGCTTACTTTAATAGCAAGCCATCTGATTGCAATGTTGTCTCTCGCTCCCACCCAGTCAATCTTATTGACTACTGGTGGCCACCATCTGTCTGTGAAAGCCTGATATGTAATATCGACCTGTCCTAAGTCTTTCTTTTCTACCGGCTTAGATGGTGCTGACGGTGTTACTGGTATAGCACTTCCGCCAAACTCCATGTAGCAATGGTTGACATCTACTCTTCCACTGACTCCATCTACCTGTCCATCAGAAGCGTACTGCCAAATAGCATACTGACCATTGTATGTATCTTCCGGAAGATTCTTGTATCTTGCCATCCACTCAACATACTTGCCGCGGACACTGCCAAGATAGTTGTTGAACCAACTCAATGAAGCGTAGATTCCTGGAGTATATCCATTCGCCCTGAGTCCTTCGCAAACGATTCCGCACGCTTTCGGTGCGTATCTCTGTGTTCCAGGCTCTTCAACATCGATGAAAATAGGTAACTGGAAGGTATGACCTTTAATCAATCTGAGAATATGCTCAAGCTCTGATTTCGCCTGTCTGTCACAAGTAGCGTAGCTGTACAGATAGACTCCTACCGGAATTCCAAGTCTTTCACATTCAGCAAGATTACGAATCCACTGTTTGTCATCCTGTGATGCGATATTGTCTCCATATCCACATCTAAGGATTGCTCCTGAGATTCCGGAGGCTTTTACTCTTTCCCAGTTAATGACTCCGTTGTGGTAAGATACATCAATGATAAGTTTACTCATACCATCCCCCTTCTTTCAGCTCTGCTTTCTTCTGCTCGATCTCCGCAGCGTGTTCCTCTGCAAACTTCTGCATTGTTTCCAATGACGTTCCTTCATTGTCCGAGATTTCTTTCGCTGAAAGTCCGTAGGCAAAACTCTTGATAATTTCTTTTACTGTCTGCTCTGTCATAATTACTCTTCCTTTCCACTCTGCTTGATTAACTGGTTAACATAGTTACTTAATCCAGCCACTAAGATTCCCTGTACGATTGCGGTAAACAGTGCCATTGCAATATCCTGTCCAGTTCTAAGAGTACAAGTTGCAATCACGTAGATACCGCAGATCACGATTCCAGCAATTCCTAAGATGCTAGGGATATACTTGTCTGCGATAGTTTCGCTCTGTTTCACTGCCATGCCGATAAAGTACAGTGCAATAGCTACTACAATAAGTTCCGGCTTTACATAATTGATAATCTGTTCCATGTTCATTCTCCTTATCATTTTAATCCAATCTGTGCTGCTACCACTCCGACCACAAGTCCGATGACTGCTGAGAGAACATATTTAACTACTGTTCTCCACATTTCTCCGTCTCTGCCCTCTAAGGCTTCCAGTCTCTCTCCTTGTTTCGCCTGTTCATTCGCCATACTTTCCATATTATTCGCAAGCTTCTCAACAGATACCGTAAGAGCTGTATTCTGTTTTACAGATTCCTCTAACAGCTCAATCCGTCTATTCTGTCTATGCTGCTCATCCTCAATACGTTTGGCAAATTCTGTATGCTCTTCTCTTCCCACATATTCCATCACCATTCTCCTTAAATACTTATAGTTTTGATTTTGTTTTAGCTTCCAATAGCAATCCAATTATAGGTAGCATTATTCATGAATTTATATTCCTTCACTGATTCTGTCCAAGAGAATGTACCCCCAGACACGCTAAAACCAGATCTGTCTGTGATTCCACAAGGTTTTGAGTACACGCTGTAATCACCACAGAATGTCACCTTTGCTTTTCCTGCGGAATACACAGCAGTAACAACACCTACTGATGTGATTTTATCAGCATAGATTATCAGCTTATCAATCTTAGACAAGCCAGTATTGATAGTAGGAGATGATGTTGTTCCGGTTTTTACCTGTACACCAGAACCTCCACTATCCACTTCCATTGTTCCGGTAGCAACACCATCCTTGGATGTGAACCTCTTACCTTTTCGCACATCTTCTGGCATTGCGTCACCGAAGTATGAACCTAATGAACCATCGCCAAAAACTCTAATGATGCCTCCTTTTTTTAGGTAGGCTGATGCCTTGTCAAGAGAAACGTTGTTAAGAGTTATGCAAAGATCTCCATTATATTTACTCATAGTAACTCGTCCATTACCAACTGTAGGCTTGCTTCCCGTAAGCGATACCATACTTCCAGTGACTTTTTCTCCGTCAACATAAGCTGTCTTCCCTGATACAATGTCCTCTGATAATGCCGTAGCATCTGATGTGTCGATTCCGCTTGACTGTTTCATCGTTCCAACAATTCGCTGTCCACTACTATCATGAGCTGTAGCACCAGCCAGCAGATTTTCTGGTGCTACAGTGTCTTCTGCAAGATTAATCAGCGCACCAACTATCCTTTGTCCAGACCTATCGTGAGCTGTTGCACCTTCTAACAGTTGGTCTTCTGTAACTGTGTCCTCTGTCAAATCCAGTAATACACGTCCATCGTATTCGATTTTATTTACGTCCATATTTTGCTCCTCTCTAACTAACCGATTGTTACTGTAAGCCCACCTGCACTGTTTTCCGACTCAACATAAGGAATCTTTTCAACAACTACCTGTGAGAGACAGTTATAGCCTTCGTCCGGAAGAACCGTCTGCTGTGTGCTATTTGGAGTTATTGTCTTGGATTGTGGTTTCATTCCTTCACTACCAGACATCTGTCCATCGACACCGAGAATGTTGATACCTTCACGGATATTGGTAGGAATCAGCTTTTCTTTCTCTGTTTCCGAAATTCCGACTGTTCCGCTACCGTCATGATATCCTTGAGCAATTACATAGCTGTCATCTTTGTTCGAGATTACGCCTTTTACTGCTCCATTATTCGGCATCGTTCCAACTAGCTTCTTCCCTCTTGCATAGGCTGTTTTACCTTTTAAGATCTCCGCAACTGCTGCGGTTGCGTCATTGGAGTCCACATCGAACGTGCACACTCCTGTGACAACTTCTCCATCTTTTCCATGCGCTGTAGCACCTTTGAGAAGTTTGTCTCCCGTTACTGTATCGCCTGTTAAATCAATTAATGTTTTTCCACCATATACTACTTTGCTTACTGCCATTATTTATACCTCACTTCCGATATATACTGTATCTCCACCCTCTGAATTCCCGACTTCGAAGAATGGTATTTCTTTCACTGTTACATCTTTTGCTAAAAATTTTTGGGCTGTTTTTAGTTTCTGCTCCATTGTTTTCGGTGTAATATCATACTCTCCTTTATAGATTTCGACATCCCCACGATCTACAATTCTTTGGTAATGCTGAAACTTCATAGCAAGACCACTTTTATTTTCATCGAAACCAATATTCAGTTTTCTCTTCTGTTCATTAAACTTCACGTTTATCAGCATTAGATAACACCGTCCTTTAGGATTCGCCCAACATCAACAGTCTCAATGTTCGAAGCAAGTGCTTCACCATCGCGCGTAAGAACTCGTAACTGTATTTCAGCCCGCAAATTTCGTTGTGCGATTAGCTTCAAAGTTTCTTCCTGTGGCAACCTGACACTTAACATATTGTGCTTAAGAGTGCATTCATCAATGCTCTTCTCAATTACAACAGTTCCCCTTTGTGCTATCGTTACATACGCTTCTTCGAGCAAATCCGTTTCAAACGGTAGTGTAAACTCTAATACCGGTGTTGTCCCTCTTATCAATTACAACACATCCTCTCCGACAATGTAGTTATATTCATCAATTGAGATGACACCTTTTTCTACTCTCTTCTGGAGCTGCGCCTTTGTTACCCTGCCATTCTCGTACAGTCTTTTTAGGCTTTCTACTAAAATTCTCATTGTTTACTACCACCTTTCTTAAATGAGTCCTTCTTCCATCAGCTGCGCTGTGTACTCGTCAATTTTAAGGTTTGCATACTCAACCATTGCGTCTGTAGGAGCTTCATCTCCCTCGTAGTCCATATAACTCTCCGGATCAGCCTTGATCTGTTTAGCTGTCAGTGAGTGAGTGCGGAAGATGTTTCCATCATACTCATATGCCGTAGTCTCTTTTTCTTTGCCATCTTCCAGCGGTTCTGTCTCTGTAACTTCTCTTTCATTTGTTAGAATAACTGCATCTCTCGCTCCGTTTTCAAGCTCATAGATGTTTACTTTCTCCTGTTTCTCCGAAAATCTCATTGTTTTCACGTTGTTCTCCTTTCGCGGCTCGTCCGATTACTTTCTTAGCTGCCTTATTTATAGTTTCAATGTGGTATCGTCTTTGGAATCTCTTGCTATCCGTGTGTTTGATCGCTCCGTATCTTGCGACACAACTTCTTGCAAGTTTCAGTGGAATCTCTTTCCCGTGGCAGACATACGAATAGGCTCTCTTATAAGTTCTCCTTGCTTTCAAGAATGTTGATGAACGTATCGTCAGATTCTTTCTTGATATCTTCCGTCCAAGAATATCTACATATTCTGTTTGCAAGTCGATAAAATGAGCCGTCTCTTTCAATTCAAGACTTAACTCTTTGCTGATATATTCATTGAATCTTTTCACTAGCATTTTCATGTCTTTCTTGCTGTGACCGAAGAAAATGATATCATCCATCTGAAATAGCACATGGCTTGCAAGCCTTACTTTCTTGACTGTTCCATCTCTCCTCTTGCGAACCTTGAACTGTTGGCTTGCGTAAATATAAGCCTTGCTCAGATAGTAATTTGCTAAGAACTGGCTCAAATATGAACCTATAGAAAGTCCATACTTGAAAGTATCAATCAAGAAGAACACTAAATGAAGAAGTCTGTCATTCTTCACATCACGTTTCAACATCTTTTTCAGAACATTTTTATTTATGTTTTCATAATAATGCCGAACATCAGATTGCCATGCCCAACGGATATTTTTATCTACCAACCATTTCTTGATAGCTCCAGCTCCAAATTCATTACCTTTACGTTTAACTGCTCCGCATTGATAAAAGCCGAGTTTCTTTTCAAACAATTCTTTCAAGCCGTATACTGCGATATAATCGTAGATTTGCTGTTTAATATCTTGAATTCCGATATTTCGTAGCTTTCCGGTACAAGAATCTTTCTTGATTCTGTAACGGATTTTCTTCACGATATACTTCTGTTCCAGGATTTCTTGACGGATACCATCTATGACAGTTTCTACAATGCTGTCAAGCATGTATCTGCTTTCTTGAGCCATATCCATCAAGAGCTGATACGGAAGCCCTGTGTATTCCATGAACATGTGAATTGTGTCGCTACGTGTAATCTTATTGCTGATACAGCTCCATGTTGCTTCTGAGATTAATTCTCTGCTTGTTATATCAATGTTCTTGCAATATCGTTTCATTTTAGTTCCGAGGGACTTTCGGTTTTTCTACTAGCCCCAGCCCATACCAATTCGTATAGACTGCCAGTACCACTGCCGTGGCACCAGCTCCCTTTCTTGTTACTTATTTAAGACCTTTCGGTACAACTTATTGTTGCGAAATGCCGTGCAAGCACCCAGCGGTGCGTAATGTTTGCATAATAAAATTCAGAAGGCGTAGTTCCAATTCGTCCTAGAGACCTCGTTCCTGAGATTCGAGTAGCAGAAACCGCCATTCGTGCCATTCCTGAGATTCCCACGCCAGCACGACAAGTCCTATATTTTCTCTTCAACTTAATTAAGGGGAAGAGCCCCTCTTTTTTCTGCGAAAAAATTCACCCCTGAAAGGTGGTAGGAACTAAACGCAGAAGGCGCAGTCCCAATTCGACCCAGAGACCCCGCCCCAGAGATACGAGAAGCAGAAACCGCCAATCGCGCCATGCCCGAGAGACCCACGCTTCAAACCCCCTCTGTAACCAGTGCCGGTACCGCCTTTATAGAGTCTATCTCCAACACCAACAGAATCACCAGTTCCAACCGTTTTTAGATAATCAACACCAGTCTCAAGGTCAATGTCAATATCTCCAATCCAGCAGTCATTCGAGTCAATCATGTCCACTGTAACAACTTTCTTCCATCCTGAAGCTGTTGCAGACCAAGCCACGCCTTTTGGACGTACATAATACTCAACTGTACTGGCTGTGGTTTTGTTCCATATCTCATTCATGGAAATAAAGTAAGCTCCAACACCTTCCTCGATACCACCGAGCTTGAATGCGTGCTTACCGTCATTGGAAATGTATCCATCAGCTCCAAGTACTTCATCTGTTGTACCGGAATGCAGTGGCATTGTTGAAATATAAGCATCCGCAGTAATCGTCATGCCAGCCTTTTCGACATATACCTTGCTGTTTGCTGTATCCGCAATAGATTCGATCGCTGTAATTCTCACATTCTTTGCAATTGCATTCATGCTTGCCTGTCCACGATCAATATTATTGTTAGCTCCCGGAGTGCCGATTGATACCGTTTCTCCGGCATAGAAGTTCTTCGCCTGAGCTGTTGTAATTACCACGTAATTTACATTCTCGCCAGTTTCAGCAACTTTGTACTGCAAGTTATTGCTTGTGTTACCCTTAAAGTATTTCTGACTATTCTTTGTTGCATACTTAATCCACAGCATACAGAGCAGATATGCAGTACGCTCCGAACCTGAACCGACATATCCAGCACCTTTCTTTTTCAGCTCACCGATTGCCGACTGTGCAGAAACGAAATTGTAAATCGCGTTCCCGGAAGAACTGTATGCGATTCCGTCAATCAATCCGGCATAATATTTCGTAACGATTCCGTATCCAAGACTTTCATCTGTCCACGGAGTCGGAGTAACGCAACCGACTTCCGGATGTGGCGTATCAGAAAAATGAATGATGTAATATCCGTCAAATTCTTCCTTGCCCCAGTAAGTCGGCGGTGTCATGATTCCTACATCGACTCTTCCCTTGCTACGGAATCTATAATCTCCGCTGATTGCTGTCGGTATCTTCTCGCCCACATCGTTTACCGTAAAATCGCAGTCTATGTAATTGAAAGCATTTCTTCCGGCGAAATCATCCTGATTCTTTACCTTGTCTGTGGATGGAACTGCAACCAGTCCTTTTGAAGCATTCAGCTTTTCTCCGTCTGGATTCGTTGAATTTTCATAATTATAAAACTTCGTGGAGAACAGCTCTCCTGTTGCTGTATTCGCCCAGAAGTTTTTCCAGTTATACTTGCTTACATCCGTCACCATTGTCTTAATGACATTGCACGCCTCAAGGATTTCCTGTGATGTTTTTTCCATAGCAATATCTACAGATGCCTGTGCCATTATCATATCCTCCTATTTGCCATCGTCATAAGTTACTCTAAGTCCACCTGATTCGTTGATTGAGAATGAGATTCCTTTGCCATTTGCCTTTTCATCATTTAGCAAAGCAATGTCTGCTTTATTCTTGACGATCTGTTCTTTGTCTGTGATAAGCTCTGCTGCCACATCATTCATGACTTTGAGTTTCTCCGCACCAGTTGCATTGATATCTTCGATGGCCTTTTTGCTTGCATTGTTGATGTCGTCGACAGCCTTTTGACCTGATGCAGTTATATCCTTGTTGAGCTGTGTCCCCTCTTCGATTTTACCGCTAAGAGAAGTGCCCAGTGTCTTAGCCTGTCCGACAGTTTCATCCAGCGACTTCTTAGCCTCTGCTGATACGCTGACGGATTTATCAAGCGCTGACTTCTTAGCCGTGGCTTCTGCAATGGATTCTCCAAGTGATGTGTCAACTTCATCGACCCTTTGAGTCATCCTCTGAATCTCACTGTCTATATGCTCTGTCACGCTCTGTACAGATGATTCTTTCTGTTTCTCAATAGTACTTACACTCTCTGCCTTCTTGTCCTCAATCGACTTCAAGGCTTCTTTGGTTGCTGCATTAAGTTCCGTCGCACTGTTCGCAATTTTCTGTGCAGATTCAGCCGCAGCATCCTCACTGGCTTTTGCTTTCCGCTCAGATGTTTTCGCACGTTCCGCTGCGTCGTTGACCGCCTTGACTGCATCTCCGAACGGATCAGTGACTGTGTTATCCGGCGTAACATGATCGCTTGGCTTCGGTCTTGCTTTTACCGGAATTCTGATTCTATATACTGTGTTTCCTGATACTCCGTCCTCGACGTACACGAAAGCGTAGATATTGTAATCAAATGGTGTTCCATTGTTCTCAAGCATAGTATCAGGCACTTGAACTTCTATGGTTCCATTTGTTGCTATGCCTACTTTTGTTATGGAATCTCCACTGGTTTCGCTGAGCGAGAAATGCACTTCAGCAGTTCCAGGAAGATTTTCTCCTTTTATGCGGAGAATCTTTCCATAATCGTACTGCCACACTTTCTCGGCATTTACAAACCGATATTCGAGCATAATTTGAATTATGTTGTTTTCCATGATATAGCTCCTTTTCTGTTCTTTAGTTTTGATACAGCTTTTATGCAATCTTATTTTAAGCGTACTCGATTCAAACTGTTGTAATGTACCCATTTTGAGTTTTAAGTGTAGCAGAAAGCAGACCTTAATTAATCCGCCTTTTTGTTGTGTAGTCTGACCATTTACTCATGTTCATTCTCCTTGCCCTTGTTCTGAAGCTCTTCTACTATAGCATCTGTCTGTTCTGTCATAAAAGCTACCTGTTGTCTATGTTCCTCTCCCAGTAAGGACTCCATGATTAAGCTGATAACAGCACCGTCCAAGCCGTACCGAGATGCTGCTGTGTTGACAGCCAGTCTAAGATAATTCCTACACTGGTTGACTCTAAAGTTAAAAGGTAACGCGATCTTTTCTTCCTTTTTTTCTTCTGCCATGATTTCTCCTTTCTACAGAACTTCCCACAAATCTTCTGATTTCTCGGGTGAATTCTCTTGTGCGGTTGTATGTGATTTCATGCATTTGCACAATACAAGACTTTCCTCAATCTGTGGCTCTTCATTATCAAGTGCCACTGTGGCAACCGCATTGGATACACGTACCGCATAGCGTTCGCCCTCTTTTACTTCCATGCCTTCTTTCCAGGCAGGGAAACAGTACGGCAATGATGCCGCCTGTTCGTCTGTAAGGTTACTGGCTGTCAGTTCGATAAGTTTCCTAATCTGCCTTGCGGCTTCTGTCATGCTCATGATTCTTCTCCCAGTATGATTTTTAGTGCCGTTTCTTCACTACTTTCTATTCGCTCTATTACGTTCTTGCTTGGTTGCACTGTTTTTTCTGTTGATACTCCTTCTTCCAGTATGTATTCATCTATATTCCGTTTCTCTATATCAATTTTTTCTTCCGCCTGCTCCATGTTTGCACCTCTTACTTTTCGTAATAATTTAAATCAATTAGGATCCCGTTCTTAAATCCCATGCGTCCATTTGATCCCCACGTCTGAAGTGTACCATCTGAATTAACAGCTAATACCTGAACATAATTGATTGTTTTTGTAATCCCACCACCCTCAAATGACGGGTTTTTTAGCGTCCAATTATGCATATCGATGTTGCACCCCATATTCACGGCATCTCCTGTGTAATTATCAAAGCCAGCACTTGCATAAGTCATCTTCATTAAATAAGATTTGTCATTCCTATTTTTCTTATATGACCATGACATATACCATCCATCGTACTCAAGGTCGAATACCAGTCCCTTTTTGTTCGCATCGCTTAGCAAGTAGTTTGTACCGATATTGCCTAGCTCTGTGTCTCCTAGATAATACCTCGTGGCACCGGATGACATCTCGGCTTTTCTATTTCCTGATACTGTTGTAACAATTCCGTTGATATTTGCGTTCTGACAAGTAAGTATTCCACTTCCTGTCATGCTTGAATAGGTTGATTCCCAACTAAGCTTGCTCGCTTTTAAACGGATAGAATCCGCTTTCTGCTCAATGATTGACGCTACATCGTCCGCTGTGACTTTCAGGTTTATCTTTCCATCAAGGACTTCTATTTGTGCAATAGCTTTATTTGCAATAGTATCATCCGTGTACTTTGTAGCAAGCACCCAGTCTGATGAGCGGTAATATCCGGTTTGTCTTGAGGTCTGGCACCGCATCAGGTCACCTGTGCTTCCTTGCGTCCACAAATCTCCGACATCATAAGGTGGAGTCGGTGTTGATGTGAACACTCTTCTCTTTCCGTCTGCGGTATCTTGAGCTTTTGCTGCCTTTTGCATAGCAGACTCGATGTCCGCATCCTTAACTCTTACCCACTGGAAAGATGTATCAACTTTCATGTAACGGTAGGTGAAACCTTTGCTCTTCCAAAAAAAGAGGTCACCAACGTGCTTCTGTCTCGCGGATGCCGTAGTCCATTCGGATGCAGGAAGGTTGGAATTGCTTGGAGCATAGTCGAAGTAGTAAGTGTCTATCTTTCCATCTATTTGTTTCTGTACTGATTCCTGGTCCGACTTGTAAACATTGTTCACGAAGTTATCAACTTTTTCATCCGCTTTTTTGCCAGCTATTTCACTAACAGACTTTCCGGTTATAGTAACTGATTCTGCATTAATAACTACTCTTCCAGTTTCTGTATCAGCATAAAAAGTGATATTTCCGTTCTTATCTTTAACAATAATCGAACCTGAATTGATGTAATCTGCATTGATTCCTGCAGCGTATAGGATCCTTGTAATCAGATCACCGGTAAGGAATAGTCCATAAGGATATGTCTTGCCACCATCATTCGAGATACCAATTGCTTCAGATGTGATTCTAATTACATTCTTCGATTCTTCTACTGTTGGCTTATCATGGACATATGTTATTGTGCTTCCGTCTGGCTGAGTAACTTCTGTAGCATACATTCCAGATGCATTCTCAAGTGTCTTATTAAGGTTCTCGACAGCTTCTTCAAACTCTGTCTTCGTATTCTGTACATCCTTTTTCACATGCTCATATATTTTTGTAGCTTCGCTGTAGTATGTACTCTTCTGACGTTCCGGGTCTTTAATACCACATGATAATTGACTATTTCCAAGATAATTGAATTCATTGGATGTGACAAATGTTGGATATACTTTTTCTTTTCTATCCACAACGCACACAAGGTCCATAAATTCAATCGTAGGATTCGGGAAGAATTCTCCACTAAACGACCGCATGCGTGAACCGATCAGCACTTCACCAATCAGCTGTAGAGCTTCCTCCTCGTTCCCTTCAATAAGAGGATTCGTGATTTCCAATGCATAGTCCTCAGTACCTCTTAACAGTATTGTACTCTTGTTTTCTTCCTTCTTTGTGGTCGCAATTCCAGTGATTGTAACCGGGTCCGTTCCGATATCGGGATCCGTTGGATAATTCTCTAATATGCAGTATCCGGCCCCTTCTTTTAAATCTGCTTTTTTTGTGATGTTTGCTATTGGTGAAAAATTATAGCTCTTAATTGTAAGTGTTCCATTCTGGATAATCGCATTTCCGACAGCAATCTGTGCAATATATCCGATTACCTCTCGGCAAGTTACCTTTTTCGGTGCGTTCTTGATAGAATAATCCTGATTCTTAAATGTCGGACTTCCAAGAGATATATCGCATGTGTTACATACTTCTCTTAAGAGTTGTCCGGCAGTAGTTGGATAAGATAGCTTTGAACTGAAATCAATATCCGCTTTATGCATATCATCGTATCCAACAAGCTCAATCGTATCACCGACAGCGGTTGGTTCAAGGACTGTGAATGTTCCTTCTAACAGTCTTTCTGTTCCGCTACTTACGTCTGCTTCTGTATGCAGTGATATTTGTGCGTAATAGAAATCATAGTTAGAATATCTCTCATCTAGGTTGTCAATAACCAATGTGATAGATTTGGAGAGTGCGGATCCCAAAGGAAATTCGTTACCTCCATCTTCTGAATATCCATTTCCACTGATAAAAAAATCATTTTCTGAATCAAGGACTAACTTCTCACCGTTTTTCAGTGTAATCGATGCGTAAGCATAGAACGGACCACCTGACTTTATGATGTTTTTGAATTCGTTGCTTACATTCTTCATAATCTACCTCTAACTTTATAAGGTCAGCGATCATCTCTAAATGATGACCGGTATAAACTACAATGGATTAACTGATGTGACCTGAAAGCTCAGTTCATCCAACTTTTCTTCTCCGACTACTAGACTGATACAAGGTGCGTTGAAATTTGCAGCATAGAACGGTGATGTTTCCCACACTCCCTTGTAAACGTTATAATGGAAGAAATCAAACTCCGCTTTGCCAAGTACCTGTTTCAAAATCTCTCCACCGGTCTTTGCCGGAAGGTCTGTCCATTTCAGTTCATAGGCTTCTACTGTGAAGAGAGGAGAATTCTTCATATTTCCCCTCATTGTTCTTCCTGAATTCTCAGTGGAAGTAGTAGCCATTGATATCTGGTATCCGTCCTCGTCCACTTCCGGTGCTGTGTACGAACCGAGTTTTAAATGATTCTGTGCCATGTTCTACCTCCTAAGCCATTTCAAACGGATTTCTTCCCGTCTGTGTTCTCATGTTCTTTCCTTCTTCAAGTACAGCCTTCGCAATCTGTCTACGGTTCAGATATACCGGTACTTCAATCTTGCGTGAGTTGTTTCCGGTCTCTTCTCTTACAATCTTGCGTATAAGGCTTTCAGGTGCTTCGATGTTGTTACCACTCTTCTGGTCGCCAAGCACTGCCATGAACTCTTTGTTCGGCGGGATAACTGCTCCTTGTGCTAAATACGGAACCCGTGGAGTTGAAATATATCCAATGTTGAATCCGAAAGAAGAATATCCGGTTAAATCCTGTACCCACCCAGGAAGATCAATCGAAATCGCATTTAATGCATTTGCAATTCCATGCTGCATGCGTTCCACTGCATAGAGTAACTGGTTGATGAATCCAATGATTGCATTAATCGGAGATTTCACAATACCAGCAAAAGCTCCCCATACTCCACTGAAGATTTCTTTCACTCCGTTCCATGCTTGACTCCAATTCGAGCTGAAGACGCCAGTAACGAAATCAATAATTCCCTGGAATACTTGTTTCACGGAATTAACAATATCTTTCAGTGTTTTTCCCCAAGATTCCATGTACATTCCGACCAATCCGAATGTCTTTTCGAAATTCACGCGGAATACTTTTTCAAGGAAGTCGCTGAATGGCGTCAGGATATTATCCTTGATAAATGTGAATACTGCAACAATTGCTTCTTTCAATCCTTCTGCGATAGCTTTTAATCCCTCGGTTACAAGTGTGGTATCGTCAGTAAATACTCCTTTGAAGAAATCTAAGAAGCCATTCAGTACTTCAAGGATTCCAGCTGTAATCTGCGCTACTGTTCCGAACAAATTGATAAATGTCGTAGCAAGCCACTCAAATATAGGAGCTAAAACAGGTATGATTGTTTCTATCAGCCAGCTTATGAATGGCGCAAGAATGCTTTCCCATAAAATGCCAAGAATATCTATCACTTTTCCGATTAATGTGAGTGCCTGCCCTATGGCATCACTGACCGGACCATTCAAAACTTCTGATACTAGTGTTGCAATATTCGAAAGCACTGGCGCAATGTAATTATTGAATACATTAAGCAAAGCTCCAACGATCATGCTGAATCCATTCGTCAGTTTTTGGAAGTATGGGGCAATGTGGTTGTCGTATAAATCCGTCACACCATCTGCGACATTATGAAGAAAAGTTTCTATTCCTTGTGTTATCGTTTCAATCGGAGCAAGCAGTTCATTGATTGCAGTAATGATTTTTTGCTTATTATCAACAATCGGCTGTACGATAGAATTAATCAAATCTCTTGCGAAAGATGCTACTAATTCAGAAACTAATCCAAACGCTGTGGCGAATATTCCTATAATATTTCCAGTGATATTCTGCGCTGTCTGTGAACCGAATGTCTGAGCAAAAATTTCTGCGATTGTAGCTGCAAGAGTGCCAATCAAATCCATGATTTCAGCACCTATATCAAACATTCTGGTAAGATAACGTTTTATCCTGTCTGCATTCTCGGCAAGATAGCTTTCGATTCCACCTACTATATTCACTGCTATGGTCAGCCCTATGCTCACAAATGCTCCGGCAATCTTCCCTAGATTGTAAATGAATTTTCTAGCAAAATTCTTCGCTGCTGCTTGAACATCTTTATCAGTAAATATGTCTCTGATGTATCCGCTGATAGAATTTAAGTCCTTCTTGAGTTCTTCAATCAGTGGCTTGTAATCTCCGAGTCCATCCCAGAATCCACTCATGAAGATATCTCTGATCTGCTTCAACTTGTCCAGTACGGATTCAAGCAAGGATGCAAACTTATTGTCAATCGGTACTTCTTCGAACAATGGTCCGGAACCACTACCGCCACCGGCACCACCTCCACCACCACCGGATCCACCAGAACCGTTTCCTGAGTCTTGCTTATCCATTTTATTGATATCATCAAGTGGCGATAAGTACTCTTCCGCAGCTTCCGTAGCTTCTTTTGTTCCGTCCGCTGCATCTTTCGCACCGCTTGCCGTATCCTTAAGGCTTCCGGCATAATCTTTCTGTACTGCGATTGCCTTCGTGTACGTACTCTTTCCAGACAAGAATGAGAAGAACATACTTACATAGCTTGCAGCTGTTGAAAGCATATCAATGAATTTGCTAAGAATCGGTGCTACTATATTTAAAATTGGTGCAAACGCTGTCGCAAGGCTGTTCTTAAGCGTCTCAAGACTTCCCCACAACATTGATATACTGTTGTTTGTGCTACTTGAGTACTGTGCAAGGTTTGTGAACCCGTCCTTGATAGCACTAATTGCAGCCGAAAACGCTCTGAATGCTATGCTCATTAATAAGGACATCTTAAGCATTCTTCCAATGCTGAACCTCGCACTGTTCGCAGCTTTTCCAGTTTTCGCAATAGACTTTGATGCCTTCTCACTTGCGCTTGCTAACTTCTGCTGTGCCGGTGCTGCACTCATCAACTTCTGCTTGTATTCGTCCACACTTCCTTTTACAGAATTGTACGATGTGTGAAGTCTGTTATTCATGTCCGCAAGCTTTCTCTCTTCTGCTTGCAATGTACGCATGCTGGCTGCTGCTTCCTGTGTCTTTGATCCAAGCGTAAATGCCCCACCTGACGCTTCTAAGTCAGCTAATTCTGCTTTTGCATATTTGATTTCATTCTCAAGCTCTTCTATGTCATACTGCATCTTCTTGAAAGATGAACTACTCTGCTTTCCTCCAGTAGAAAGAAATTTATCCTGTGCAGCTTTCAGCGAATTCAGTTTCTGAGTAGCCTGTGAAATCTGTGTTTGTATCTCTCTGTATTCATCTGTTGGTACTTTCTGCTCACCGTACTCAGCAATCTTTTTCTTCAGTTCAGATACTTTCTGCTCCTGTGCAGCATATTCATTGTTTAACTTGGCGAATGCATCCGCTTGTTTGTTGAGAGCTGTCTTAGCTTTGTTCCCCATATCATTAACGGAATTTGCCATTCTTCTGACAGCTGCTTCAACTTCTTTGCTTCCGGCTTTCATGCCGTCAGCGTTAATCTCTGTGTCAATTATGATATAGCCGTCGGCTTGTGCCATTTCTAATCCTTTCCACCGCTAATTGTCTGCGGTCAGCGAATATCTCTATTGATATCCAGTTATTTATTCAATCCGAAGAGTTCACGAAGTTCAGCTTTCTCAGCATCACTTCTCTGCGTGCTCTTCAGATGCAAGTCCACAATAGACTTATTATTTTTGTAGTATTCCTGTTCCCACTTCTCTAACTTCTTACCTTTCCTTTTCTTGTCTCGGATGCTGACTACTGTTGAAAATGTGCTTTCTCCGATTTCCATATAGAGTCCGAAGAATGTCCACCAGTGCATATACTCTGTGGCACGCACATCAGCGTTATTTACCTTATTCACAGCCGGTATAATGATTGGTGCATCCTGTTCCCAGTCCATTGTCCTAGGTCTAGGTTTGCCATCATTCTTGATACCGCAGTCGATGAATTCACACGCTTTTCTTGATGCTTCTTGCCAGTCCTTAGGTGACATAGAGTCAAAGTCAATATAGAGGATTCTAAGCATTGTGAATACTTTCTCCTGGTCCTTCTCTTCCTCTGTCATTCCGAACTCAAAGATTTCAGGATCATTCATAGCAGAAAGAATATCCAATATTACTCTAAAATCAGAGCGTATCGAATATTCTTTTCCATTGACTTCTAAAGATGTGGGAAGTTTCCACGGATCCATATTAGTTGTGGTACTTGGCCACATACTTATTCATGCGACTCTGTACCTTTTTTGTACGTGTGTTCATTTCACGTTCGATTACTTTTGCAATGGATGAAAGCACGTTCTCAATGAACAGCTCTCCGTTCGCAAGAGGGGAAAATGCTCCGAGAATGGAAAAGAAAGCTTCTTTTGCATCCGCTCCAACGAGATAGGAGATTCTGTTCATGATTTCTTCTTCTGCTGTTCTCATATCCGTTTCAGTAGGATTCTCCGGCAGCTGATAAGAGTTGTAGAAGTCAACTACTTCTTCATATCTCTTCACGATATTTGTATCTGTAGGTCTAAACTCGAACTTGCCGAGTACCTTTCCTCTTTTGTTCTCAATCGTGTAGACTTTGCTACCATCATCAACTACGATCTTGTTTCCAATTGGTTTAACTAATTTGTTTGCCATCGTATTGTCCTTTCTGCTCTAAGCCTAATACTTCTTTATGCTCTTCATCGTATACTGAAAGTTCTTCAGTTCAAGCTGCTACGATTTCTCCCTCTGTGAACTCTGGTTTACCTGTCTTAAGAGAAGCAGCCGTAACATAGCCTTTTGTTCTCTTTCCATCATCAGATACATCGAATGGAATGTTGATTCCTGCTGTGTCTCCACCGTAGGACTGTGGTTTAACCATTACTTCCTGTACATAAGCAAGGTGCTTCTCTGCCACTGTATCCTCTACAATAACCTCAAGCATAAGTGTTCTACACTCATCTCCCTTCTGTCTGTTCAATGCGATATCTCTAAGCTTTGTGTACAGTTTAGAAGACGGATCCGCATAGAATGGATCAGCTGACATGGAAGGTGTGTATCCATTGTCAGTCGTCTTTGTGTTACCGAGAATGTTTTTCTTCTGTTCTGTATCAGGATTCAGTTCTACAGACATTTCCTCGATATCATCACCGAGAATCACCCAGTCTGCTGTATCTGCTGCCTTCTTGAATGTTGAATCAAGATAGTGCATTAATGCTTCACGCTCTAATTTAGCCATGATTGTTATCCTCCGTTATTTCTTGTAGAATATGTTTCTGTATTTCAAGGAGATACTGATTGCCCAGTCTTGGACATTACCATCACTCACATTATCTAAGTGAGCCGGTGTAAGCCTTATGATCTCCTCTATTTTTCTCTCTTCTGTAAGCACTGGATATTCTTCCAGTTTTACTTGTTCTCCATTTATTACAACCGTCTGCTGTTCAAGCCACTTTCCAAGAGTGTCAAGGAATTCTTTGATACTGGCCTTAATCTTTGGAGAGTCGATTGAAGACCGGTAAATCACATAAAAAGGATAGTTGCACAACTGGTCTACTTTTCCAGTTACGCTCTTCTTTTCCAGTACAATCACCGCTCCTGTCACTGGATAGAAGGCAATACCGCCATCTTCATCTAGTGTGGAGAATCTTATCTTTTCGTCTTCCTCTAATCCTGGAAAACTATCGAGAAGAGAAACGAGTGCATCAGTTACAGCTTCGTAACCGTCTACATCGTACATGACCGGTTTCTTACTTTCCTCCGGCAATTCGTTTCACTCCTTTCACCCAAGGCTTCACATTCTCTGGCTTTGCAACATCAAACCAATGGTCTGTTGCTCTAGGATGTGCTGTCTTATCAAATACAAGGTCTCTGTCTGTTACTACTTTCTTCGCTCCAGCTCTTGCCCACGGTGAACCTGTGACAGGATCCACCATGACTTTTCCTTCATAGAGGAATCGTCCGTAGGGTGGAGCACCGGCAATAACCCGTCCACTGCCTTGCATGGATCTGCTCATAATTGCAGACACGTTTCTCATGTTGCCATCACGAAAAGGCATATACTTTTCCATATCAGTGAACACTTGACCGTCTAACCAGTTCTGTGCTTCCTGGAACTGCTTTTCAAATCTGTTCAAGCTAATGTTCACTGTGATGTCACCGGCTACCATCGAAAAGCTTGGAAAATGAAATGTCTTACTCATATTACTTACCACCAATCTCGAAATGAGGAATCAGCGTGTAAGAGCCTACACTTGTGATTAGGAAGACGTTATCCATCTTCTTGTTCAGATAATCGTAAAATCCTTTGTTGGTACGTGACGTATAGTCTTCATCGGCAATTACCGTTTCCGGATATTTGCCTTCCATGAAGATGTCACCTGTCGAAAATGTGATTGAACCCTCTTTGTTTTCCGAAGTTTTCCACACTTTCGGAGTGAGATAGGAAAGATTGCACACTGTCCTTTCTCCCTCACATACCTTGAAAGGTACATGAAGATTAGCTGTATCAGCCGTATCCAAGCCAGTTTTGGCAATGTTGGCTGCCTTGTCCGTTATAAGTGTGACTCCGGATATAACATGAGGATACCAATATATGGCATCATTCTTGTCAGTGTATTTGTTGAATACAGTCACAGTCTTGTCATACATCAGTATCCCCTCCTTAATAAAATTCTTTTCCACATTCCTTACACTTCCACACATGATGAGTCTTGTACTCATTAGGAGCAATCTCATCAAGGAAAGTTGAAGAATATGTTAATTTTTCGTGTCGGCATGTCAACCGCTTGAGCCATCTAAATACCAGCATAGAGAAGGCACACTCCTTTCTTATCCACAACACCTTGCAGATATTCAGAAGCTACCTGTCTGATCAGAAGAGCTTCCACTTTCTTATCCATCGACGCTCGTGCATAGATGCTATCTGCTGTTCCGTTAGTCCCAGTGACGAAACTAATGCTTTCAGCACCTGACGTAATGGATGCTACTTGCTTCTTACTCACAGAACCGTCTTCGTGTTTTACCACTCCGACCGTATCCATTGATGCTTTTCTGATCGAGTCAATCTGATGCAGTGCTTCAGCAACCGCACAGACAGCTTTCTGGACCTTTGTATTAGCTTTCTCATCTTCCGGAAGACCATCGGCTAATCGGTCAAAGGTGATGCTGTCTACACGTTCGCTTGCTCGTTCTGCATACTTAGGAAACTCTTCCTCTGTCACGGCATCTCCAAAATATTTAGTTGTATAGAACTGATAGTCTGTGTATGCCATGTGAATCTCCTTACTCAGCTTTTTTTCTTGTCTGCTGTTTCTTCTGTGACTTTTCTGCTACTTCTTCGTATTTGTTAGGGTTGCTCTTCATACTGGCAATACTATCGGCATTGTCAGTAGAAAGATACAATCCTGTCTCTTTGTCCAAGAACTTCATCTTAATCAACCACCAATTTTCTTATTTTTGAAGATAAGGTCCGGTGTAACAGATTTTGTTCCGAAGTGATAGAACAGTTCGATTCCGTAAGCGTTTGACAGTGGAATCTTCTCTGCATTGTAAGGATCTGACATTACTGGCTGCGCGATTGCACCGTCAACCATTACGAGAGCCTTAACATCTGTTGGAAGATGCACGCAAGAGTATGTCTTAACACCGTGGAAAGCGTAGAACTCTTCGTCAGCTGCTCCAACACCAGGAACTGTTACCTTGTCAAGGTATGTTCTGATTTTTCCGTAGTAGTCCGGATCCAGTACCATGTGCATCATTGATCTTGGAACTCCGTCCACGTACTCATTCTTTGTTGTCTCGCACTGCTGAATCATTTTCTCTGCAATCTCTTCAATTGCTGTGATTCCTGTCAGATCTACTTCTGTAGCATCTGTACCAGCTACTTCGAAGAACTTTGTATCAAGCTCTGCTGCCATTCTAAGCGCATGGTTTGCTGTTCTCTTAGCAATAAGTCCTTCAACCCCAAGCAGAGAAACATCTTTCTGCTCTACTTCTTCTACGATCTCTCTGTCCTGATCGATTGGAATTGTTACCGGTTTACCTTTAACACCGTCACCCTTTGCAGCTGTTCTAGCTGTTCCGTAGTTCTTCGGTGTTGCGTTTGCAAATCTCTTTGCTTCTACTGTTCCGGCGTGAGGATCACCAGAAAGCTCTGTGTTCTTCATTGCTCCGGAAATTGTAAGTTTCTGTACGTTCTCGATTACCTTTCCGTATTCCTCTGCAAGGAACATCTTTCCAGATGGATCGAGAAGCATGTTTAATGACTGAATTCTTGTATCTGCCATGTTTGTATTCTCCTTTAACTTTTTAAGGTCAACGATTATCTCTGATTGATAACCGTTCTATCGCATGACTACCATACTGCCGGTGGTGTGTACACTGGATCCTTGCCGTCTCCTCCACCTTTGTTTGTAGGTGCTGTGAAAGTTGGCACATTCGGAGCATCTGTTGGAGCAAATGCATCTTTCTGTGACTCTCTCAGCTCGTTCATGTAATCATCGAGTCCGAGGATTTTTTCACCTTCACGTTTCAGCCCTTTCTCTTTGATCATGCTGATAATTCCTGTCTTAGCAAACTCAGATGTGAATTTCTCACCTGACAGTGCCTTAATCAGTGCATCATTGAAGTCTCTCTCTTCAATCTTTGCTGCATAATCTTTCTCGCTGTCCGCAAGTTTTGTCTGCCACTCTTTCTCTGCGGTCTCTGCTTTGGTTTTCCACTCATCACGTTCTTTTGTGATAGCATCAAAGTCTTTGCCCTCAAATCCTTCAAGTGTAGACTTGGCTGTGTCATACTGTGTTTGAATGTTGTCTCTTTCCTGTGTGACTGTATCAAGCTTTCTTCCCTGTTTCTCAAACTCGGCAAGAGTCTTGTAATTCTCATTCACACCGGTTTCGATTGTTTTCTTCTGCTCATCTGTAATCTCAAGACCAGCATCGGAAAGAATCTGAATAATGTTTTTCATGTTTCATATCCTCCTCAACGTATTTTATTAACCGTTTCGTCCACGGTAGGGATTCAGACAGATAAACCTCTGTCAGGGTAATCGTGGTTGAGGGAGTCGAACCCTCATAGCCATTACCACGCAAGAACAGATGCTATAGAAAGGCAGATTCACATCTGTCCCCAGCTCCATTAGGAGCAAAGCCTACCGAGATGTGCGATACCTCTTAACAGGATTCCCCTAGTAGGCTATTTTTTAAAAAGGAGGTGCAAAAATATGATATAATCTTCACCCAATATCCATTATGGATGTTTTTGATTACTTCGTTGTACCCATCTTTAACTCTTTTTCGCACTTTCGTATCTTCTGGCAGCAGCTGCACTCTTCATAGCTTGCTTTCTGTCCCACTGTGCGACTTTCAATCGTTCTGCATACTCTCTCAAGTCATTCTCTTCACAAAATGCACTGTACCGCTTGTTCTGAAGCTTCAGTGTGTGAGCCTTTCGGTCTAGCATGTTCTGCAATTCAAACCTTGCCTTATCATCCTTACAGTTATCAACAGCTGTCTGCAAGTTCTGTATCTTCCTCTTGGTGTCACGGATCCTACGCTCCTGTACTCTCTGTTTCTTCTGCAATTCCTCAACCTTATGGTTGTCAGCAAAGTTAATCTTCTTGTCATCATAAGGATTATTTACTCCGTCACCACTTCCGAAAGAATGCCGGCAGTTCCATCCGCAGAGTCCTTCACCAGTTCCGAATCCTGTGGTCTTAACGAAGTCCGGGAATCTCTTATCCTTTCCACTTCGTGAGTAGAATCGTCCTTGCCACCACAAGTGATTGCCAGGATTCATTCCACCGTTGCCGGTACGTGCTCCTAAGTGAGCAGACACAAGAACGGTATCCCAGTTCATTTCTTCCATTCTCTTCATAGAGATGTCGGCAGCTGCTTGTCCCACTCCTGTCCTCACGATCATCATCGTTGCTGACTCAATGCTCATTCTGTACCCAGTAGGATAGTTCACTTTGAGTCCTACTTCTGTGATATTGTTAATTACATCTCTGACCGCTTGTGTGTACGATACAGCACCGGTAGACACAAGATGGTAGGCATTGTCCATCTGATTGATGAAAGTCCTCTGTGCATCCAGTGCTGTGGTTCGTGTGAAGTTGTTCCATTCTCCGGCAGTAGCAAGGTAATCTCTCTCAAGGATCCTGAGCATGGTTGGAGATTGCATCAGTGCTGTTGGAGTGAGTCCGGCTGCAATATACACAGCATCATCCCATTTCAACGAAGTGATACCAGCATCAATGAAAGCATCTTTGATTTCTTTCTGCTGTAACTTTGTCTTGTCCGCTATTTCCTTCTGGATATCCTCTAGCAGTTCACCAGACTCTTGAAGCACTTGTATCTGCCATCGGTCTGTCTGTGTCAGCAGATAGTCCTCACCTCTGCCGAGTCTCTTCATGATTCTCTCAATGATCATGTCCATAATAGTGCGATGAAGGGACGAAGATATCTCCTCCGTCCCTTCTGTTATTCTTTGTAAGTATTCAGGTGTTAGCATTATTCCTCACCGTCTTTGTCATTTTTATCATCCTTTGTAATGATTGCAAAAAGCAAAATTGTTACGCAAATGATAAAAATATTCATAGTTGATACCGCCATATTGTCACCGCCTTGTTTATTCCTCTGTATGACAGGTGTTTGTCAGTTTCTTGTACACATCTTCATACAACTCCTGTTTGTCACCATTGTATGTGTACTCTGCATAGATACCATCACCATTGACGTTAGTTGATGCAAGGCACTTGTAATTCTGCAAAGTCTTACATGACCAAACGATAAATACATTACTTAAATCAATCGGTGCTCTCAGTGAATACACCATTTCTCCATTATTGTTATACCATTCAACAAGTTTCTTTTTGCATACACTCTGAAAGTGATCCATTCCTGTGATAATCATGATTAAGTCTCCTCATAAATAATATCCAAACCATACGCAAGCGCAGCATCATGTTCAATCTTGCATCCTCTTGCATTCTCCCAGCCTTTGCAGAAGTATACTGCATGGCACAGAGACATATTCTCTAACGACTTAGCAAGGAAACATAATGGAATCTGAACTACTCCACGTTCTTTCATGGATTCATTGCTGTACCACTCATCTGTGAAAAGAGTATTCACAACCTCATATCCTTTTTCTTCAAGAACCTTAATTGTTTTCTCTCTTGTTGCTACGATTTCTTCATCAGTCTTTCCAGCCATTGGCTGACTTAACATTGCTTTCTTCATCATTAATCCTCCTGTTCGCCAGGACGTTTGCTTATTGGCTCTACTCCAATCAAGCACCCATTTCCGGCATATGCTATAAATTCAAATTTATTATTCACAACAACCTTTGATGTTTCGCTGAAAGGCTCTATCAGTTGATATGTCTCAAATATTGGCAGATACAGTACTTTTGGTGTTTGCCAGTATAGTTTCCTTTTACCATCAAGTTTCCATCCGGCATACGCAGTAATTGTCTCAAACCTTAAAATTCCAAGAACTTCCTGACCTGTTGTTTCAATATGTGCAATTGTTTTTTGTATCATTCCGCAAACGCCCAATCTTCCGCAAGCATATCCGCCTGAGAAGCAAGCCATCCCATCTGTACTCCTGATGTTCCGACAAATGCAATAGCCATGTTTCCGATAGCATCATGTTCACAGTTTACAATTTCTCCATCTGCTGTCTTATAAGAAATACCAGTGGCAAGCTGAATGTACTGCTCCTTTCCATTCCAACCTTTACGAGCTACTTTACGTCCTTTCTTTAATTGCTTAATAGCTTCACCGAAAGAAAAAGTTGCTTCACCACCAAGTGCCGGACAGTTCGTGTCATTCGCAAAAATCCATTCATCGGAGCAAATATTGGTAAATGTGTAATCCACACACTCGGTGCTACGGACATCAATGTCATTACCATCTTTTGTATGCATCAGAATTGACTGTGCCGGAATACACCAGAACCAATATCCGGCCCATGATGGAAGTTTTACCTTTGCTCCATGCTTCATTGCTTCAAATGCTTCTTTAAATGTCATCGTTCATTTCTCCTTTCTTTCTGCTTCTATAACGCACTTACACTCTTAAATGTTTCCTCTATCTTTGGATACTGGATAGCAAACCAGTCCACTATTGTTTCCTCATGCCCAAACTGTTTGTAATGTTCAAAGTTCGGTCCTAATCCGCTTTCGTAAAGAAAAGCATGTATGATTTCGTGACGTAACTGTTTCTTCATCAAACAGTCGAAATCGCCTAACTTGTTCACGTTATCAGTTCTCAATTTGATGATTTTAGATGTATAGTCGCAGTATCCGTCATATTCTGCATCTTTCATCTCTTCACGGATAATTTTATATTCAGTTCCTAATACGTTTACTTTTTCCATTGCTGCTCCTCTCTTAAAAACGAAATAGGAGGGTTCGAACCTCCATCTTCAACTCTCGCGTTGGTGCTTTACCAGTTAAGCTACATTTCATTAGCAGGTGGACAGTAATCAAACCACCTCTGCTACGGTTCTTTGACAGTACGAAGAAAATAATAAACACTGTGACTATCGTGCAAAAATGTGAATATTAAATCTTTGACGGAACTCCGCAGCTAAAATCCGTCTGTTACATTTTTTCAAACACAATTAGGTCTTCGCCTTATTCAATCATGGTAAAAGTCATATTCTGCCACTGTGATGATAGGTCTGAGCTTCCGAGAGCGACTCTTGGCTTCCTACCACTGTCTAAGCACACATAGGATTGATACCTACAAATTTCACGGTTCTTTCAGAATATCATAGTTGCATCTTACACCTATTCGCTTTATTTTCATCAACTTGCCATACCGCTACTTTAACGAACCTCTTGTGTTATACTCCGATTTCTCAGATTCAAGGCAAATCAGCTTATTTGAGAATTTCCAGTTAGTCCGTAGTCTCTCACACCACTCACATCACTGGATTATTTCTGCACCGCAGACGTCTATTAATCACTGACCACAAGGATTCTGCATTTAACTTCTCTATGATGATGCACTGCAAGGCATTGTTGATGGTTTCCATCTCCGCCACCAATGGAATCACTCCCAGTGGAAAGAATCAGCTTATCCAATATCTCGAACAAGCCTATCTCGTCACCATTGCATCTCGGCATGACTGAAAAATCACTCTTCACCGAGGTAATCATATTTGAAAATAGCCGTATAAGGATTCGAACCTCAATCTTTCACTTGGGTAGGGGTAGAATGAACGCTTTACCATTAAGCTATGCGGCTTCCAACTACACTGTAGTAAGGAAAAGTTATGAAAAAAGTTTTTTTCTCCGAAACTCGGAGAGAGCTACCGTTCGGATTCGAACCGAAAACCTGTTGATTCGTAATCAACTGCTCTATCCATTTGAGCTATGATAGCTTAAGCATCGAGCGTGAACCAAGAAAAACCGCTCGATGCATTATTTTAGGTGTTCCCGGGGAGATGACAAGAAACCGGGAATAGGCCTGTCCCGGTTATGCTCCGAGTCTGCGTCCTACTAAGGAACAAGCTTTAACCGCCATCTGACGGTTAGTAGCAATATTTATAGTGCTGTACATTGCACTGTCAAGGAATGAAAAACGAATGAACTTTTCGTCCTCAAGTACATAGTACCGTATTCGCTTACTTTCATTGTCCCCATAATTTACTCATCTTGGAATTTATCAAAGAGAGTTTCGCCTTTGTCACTGGCTTCTTCAATCATTGCTTTCGCTTCTGGCTCTGTCATCCCTTCAAACTTCACGAAGTACATCCATGCCGGTACTTTTCCCTGTACTACATAATTCCACCAACGAGCACGATCATCTTCAAGGTTGTACACAAGGTCTTCAAATTCACATGCCGTCTGATATCCGGATGCTGTGATCGTTCCATTAGCTGTTCCAGTAGCGTAGAGAATGTATAAGATTCTGTGTATAACTCCATCATGGTTCTTTCCATCAAGGATTGTTCTGAATGCTTCAATTGTATGTAGCGTTCTTCTATCATCTGATTCAACCTGTGTTGCTGTCTGAATTCCTCTGGTCTCGTCAAACGAGAAGTAACCATTTGAGAATCCACACTTGTATCCGATGATAGACAGATAGAAGTTAATGGCAGCAGTTCTTTCAGCTACCAGCATTGTCGGTACGTGTTCTTGAATCGTGCTGTCTGCATCAATTCCCATTTCAATTCCTCGGACGAATCTAGGAAGTTTGATTCCGTTCTGGCTTGCATACTGAATTGCTGACTGTGACACGAATGTGATGTGCTGACTATCTTCCTGTTCGTCACCCATCTTGTTCAGTGTGATGTCAAGCCATCTTAATTCTTCAATACATTCAGCGAACACTGGCACTGTAAGAGGAGATTCCTTATCAATCGCATTCGCATAAGGATTTCTCCAATACACAAACAGCGGATACTCCAACCCTCTTACTTCTACTTCCGGGAGAATATCTTTCCACTCATCTACTTTCTCTAGGGAAATTTCAGATCCGATACGGTTCTTATCCTCACTCTTGAATGCTTTTGATGAAATCTTATAGACTCTTTCCCCATTCACATCCTCAAATCTGTGATATTCTGCTTTTGTGTAGTACCTGTTTCTTTTTTTGATGTATGAGAAGAACACTGCTGCAAGCACATCACCGTTTGTGTTGGTATCCGTGATGATGAAATAGTCAGGATCCAGGAACTCAATTCCCTGTCCATCTGACTTAATCATAATTCCGCAAGTAGAACAGCTCTCTTCCTGTTTCTCCTGTAACGCGTTCAACACTTCATCAAATTTCTTCTTGAGCGCATCGTTACCATCAATCTCAACATTGACATTGAACAGTGTAAGGTTTGCAATCTCCCGGCAAATGACATTAGAGAACCTTGTCGGTTTGATTGTTCCGTCCATGCACCATGTCGGCAGTCCTGATCTCATGCCCTTATACAAATCTAAGGCAGTCTGCATTTCAGAAGAGCGACTAGCCTCAATTCCAAATATATCTCTTACTTCGTTTACTCCAAACATTCTGTTAAATACCGCCTTAATTTTTTGTATTAGTCCCATTAGTATTTCCACCTCAACCGCCTACGCAAGAATGTGTAGACATAATATCTTGTATCGTCCATCGCATGGTCATTCTCTTTGATCACTGTATCATTGTTCTTTTCCTCATCCCAACAATAGAGTCCAAACTCATTGATACAGCTTGTGCAATCCTTGTATATCTTCAGGAGTCCTTTATTCAGCATTGTTGTGACCACTCGGATTCCGTCCAGTACATCATTGTCAGCTTTCCTCACTGTGTACTCTCCGTACTTCTTGATAACTTCAATGAAGGATGCTGCAGATGGATCTATGATGATACATGATACTTTTCTGTCTCCGATCAGTTCCTTTAGCATCTTGTAATAGGCTTCATCGTCTACACGCTTGCCGACCTCTCTACTGTTGTAATACAGTTCTGCTTCGCGCTGCGAATATTTCCCATCGAATGCCCACAGACCAGCTGAGAAAGGATTGACCGTACCGTAGTCGATTGACACAACATATTCCAGTGCACCACTCATGTGTTCATCAGTGACATGTTTTTCTTCATCGAACATCGAATAGACAAGTCCTTCAGCCACGCACCACAATCCTAAGATATACCGCTTGAAGAACACACCTACATACATACTTCGGTATCGTTCTTTAATTTTCTCGGATAGTGATAGGTTATCGTCCATCGTGAAATGCAGATAGATGATATTCTTCTCAGCACACTTGTCTATCCAGTTGACCTTAAACCAGTGCCGAGGGTTTTCCGGGTTGCAGTTGAACCAGAACTTAGAACCGGTAACGGAGCATCGTCCTGTTGCCTGGTTGACGAATGACTCTGGCATCAGAGCAACCTCATCGAAGAACATACCGGCAAGAGTGATACCCTGAATCAAGTCCTGTGACCTTTCATCCTTACCACCGAAGATGTAGAAGAAGTTCTGTGTATCTCCCTTGCTGACCACGATTAGGTTGTCTGACCGATGATCCGTAACTTGATATCCTCGGCTTTTCAGCATCAGCTTCAGCCAGAAGAGTACATTTCTTCGGAATGATCCGATTGTCTTTCCAGCCATACCGAAGTTCTGTTGGTTGAAACTTTCCATTGCCCACAGCACGTAGGACAGTGACATGCACAGTGTCTTACCACTTCGGATTGCTCCGTCCGCTATGATTCCATCTTTATCCTTGACCGGACTGCTCGGACACCACCATGTCAGCACCTGTTTCTGCTTTCGTGAAAAAGGCTTGAACTCAAATCCTTGTTTCTTAGCTTTCTCTTTCATAGCAGCAGCACGTTTCATGATTCCTTGCCGGACGGAAGCTAATCTCTCCTCAAAGTTATTCATCATCTGTCCACACCTCACTCGCTGTGGAATTCAGCGCATCCATGAAGTTGTCTTTTGCATCTTCATCAGATCCATTGTCTTTGAACTGTGCTTCCAGTTTTGCAAGCTCAAGGTTCATCTTCCTATCGTCAACATTACGTTTCAGAAGTTCCTGTGCTGCTTTGGTTCGTTCAGACAATGATGCATCTAGGTCGAACTGATCTTTGATTTTCCCTCGCATGACATCAGTTAGATACTTCATGATTTCCTCAATATCTGCTATGTCTTTACTTGCGATTTGCTCCTGTCTAGCGTTGATATAGTCCAAAATATGAGGGACTTTGAGGTTATCCGCTCCAGTTCTATATGCTGTCTTTTCACTGTATCCGGCATTCTTTGCTGCCTGTGTTGCATTCCCCAGTTTCAGGTACTCATCACAGAACTTTTTCTGCTTAGGTGTTAGCTTATCCTTAGGCACATTTAACCACCACCCTTTTCTTTACTGTCTCTTTTCTCCCTGTGTTCCATTTGACACTTAATCATCTATAGTACATTCGTCCTCTCTGTATGTATCCCATGTCCTTGACGGAATAGTTCACACTGCAAGATGTTCCCACAGTGCGTGCATTCATCTGTTATTTCTCTGTTGGCAATCCTCATGGTTTCACCTCATCCCATATATCTTTCAGACAATTCACCATCTCAAGCTGTGATGTTGTTCTGATCAGTTCCAGATCTTTCTCTTTCCATTCTCCATGCCTGTCTCTTCCTAGTACCGGAGTAGATAGTATATAGATGTTAATGAGTCTGTTCTGTTCAGCTGAATAGAATTGTCTCTGACTGTACTTTATAATCAAGCCTGTCTGCAAGATTGCTCTCTGTAGCTTCTTGGATATTCCATTGAGATTCACCTTTCTACCTCCAAAATAAAAAAGATTCCACACATGATACAATGTCTCTTATATCATTGTACCTATGTAAAATCTTTTCGTTGTACCCATATTTATGAATTTTTGCACATGAAAAAGACAGCCCATTAGGACTGCCTTAATATTTTCTATTTAATTACGTAAAAATAATAATCTGTTTTCTAGGCAAAAAGGGAACCCTATTTCTAGGATTCCCTCAACAGGTGTCCGGATTGACCACCGGAGCCTCGTATTTCTACGTGTTCTCCTTCCTAAACTACTCCCTGTTATTATGATAGTACCACGCCTTTTTTACTCTATCAATCATTTTTCTTTCCTTTGGGCTCACATCATATGTTCCTTTTTCATCATGCATATATCCTTTGTGAGTATGTGGATCTTTCTTTTCACCATTAACTTTATGTTCATGTCCGATATCAATTTGTTTAAAATGCTTATTATGTTTATTGTAATAAGTTATGCTTTTAATTTTGTCCCGAGCATTGACAGTAACATATACACGGCCATTTGTCATTGTCTCTGCTGGTGTTGTTGCTGCTCCGTTTTTATATCTGACAAATTTAATGTTTCCTGACTGATAAAGTGTTTCATATTCTGTTCCATATGGTTTATCACTCATTCCACTGGAACTACCTCTACCGCCCATTTTTCTTCCTTTCCGTCAGTGATTCTCCAAACGATTTAATCTTTACTATGTTGCCCTGGCACTCATCCGGTATCATTCCGTAAAAGATGATTGTTTCCGGCTGAAGCCTTGACATCATTTCATTGTATCCCTCAAGAAACAGTTTCTTTCTCTCTTTGCTGTTCATTACACCAACGCTGGATACTGCAACAGCTCCGCCAACCGGTTCACCATCAAAACTCCAGGAGAATGATTCCTTATCACTCCAACTGATTGTAGGTATCACATCAATCCCGTTCATCTGCATATAAGCACCAATCCAGTGCTTTCTAAAATGGTTATATAACTGTAATGCTTTAGGGAAATCTGTATACGTGCTAAAGTCAGGACTCATTACACACTTGAAGTCCTGTAACATGTTGATGTAGGTGTCAGGCTGTGTCCATAATCTTGTGAACTGGTAATCATCAATAAAGAAATGGATTCCATGATCCGCTCTATCCTTACAGCTTTTTGCATAGTTGAATGATATAAATTCACACGGATTGTATGATGTAGGTTCTATCTGTGGTATTCCATATTCGCCAACACCATCAAATAGCATCTTCTGTTGATTTTCGTAGTTCTGTGTACTTCTATACATAGAAAAATCCTCACATTCTACATAGTCTTTATAACTATTGTAGCTTATGAGGAATTTTCCGTTGTACCCATATTTGTATTATTTAGTGTATTCTATAATGTCCCCTGGTTGCATATCTAGTAATTCACATACCGTTGTCAATACGTTAATCCCTATCATGTCTCCTTTTCTCATTTTCTGTATTGCATCTTGACCGATTAGCTTTTCTTTTCTTAATGTGGTTTGCGTGTACCCTTCTTTTTTTAGCATGTCTAGCACATCAATTTTATACGTCATTTTTCCCATTTTAATCACCCAAATAACTTTCTATTCTTTCTGATCTGTTTTTTAATTGGTAGCAGATTTGAATTTTATATTGTTTTTTCTATTTCATTAGTTTCAACTTTTGATTGGTATTCTTTCTGCTCGTTCAGTAACTTGCCTATATTTACATTCTTTCCACGTTTTATTTTTGCTTGATATTCTTTAATCTGCCTATTTTTCTTTCGACAATATTCAGAGCACAAATTAGTTGGTGTGGAACTAGAGAATACACGTCCGCAATATACACAGATTTTCTTTTTCTCTTTTCGGCGTTGCGCTTTTTTAATGTCTTGCCCAGATATCTTGTTATATCCTTCTTTGTGTTTCCGTTGCCACTCTAGTACCGCCTCTCTTTGACACTCATCCGAGCAATACTTTTGCCTTCCGGAATTAACAATATATTCAGATCCGCACCATTCGCATTTATCCACGCTTCCAATTGGCCGAGCAGCTCCGCCTCTTTTCCTTGCTCTTGCGTTTGCTTCTTTTTGCCGAATTTTGCGACATTCTGGGCAATAGGTCGCACGCGGACCACCAAGAAATTCAACTCCGCACAATTTACACGTCCTTGTACGCATAACATTACTTTTTATAGCTTTTGCACAATCATTGCAATAGAATTTATCAGGACCTCCATAAAAGGACTTGCCACATTTAATACAAGCCTTTTCTGTTCTATTCATTTTTCTTTCCGTCCTCCTTTTTTTGTATTCCATTTTTGATTTGATATTCTTCTATCCATTCCTTCCATGTTTCCGGGATTATATCTATATTGTCTTTTAGTATTTGATACGCCCATGAATTCCCCTCATATATCATAAATTGCAGCGTATGTATAATTTTTTGAGACGCTATATAACCAGGCACAGTCGTAGGCATTGAATCCATTTTTCGTGGATTACCAATAAATAATTTTGTTTGATCAGACGGATTTCTTATTCCTTTTGGGTATTTATCTGGGATATGATCCTTTTCTCCTGTTATTCCACATATACCATTTTTATCAAGCGTAGATGTATAGTATTCTGTCCATTTTTTGCTTATCGTGTCTCGATGGCTTAATGTTGCAAATACAACCATCACCTTTTCTTCTTGTATGTTTTCTATTTGCCTTGTCAAATTTTTAATATCGAGCCGGATTGTTTTCCTTTCCAAGTATCTATATACGCTCTTTGCAAGATTATCATCTACGCTTCCTGTATAACTTTGTAATTGTTTCATATATGCTTCGTGTCGTTTTTCATAATTTGGATAATCTCCGCAAATATAACTCATATTATCATGTATTGGATGTGGCGATATTCCATTGGTTCTGCTTTCTGAGTCTATGGTGCATGGGATTGAACATCTTTCGTTTTTGATTATAGTCGCACCTACAAAATTACCATTATCATCTAATAATATTCCTATATCTGGTCTTATTCTTATATGAGATACAGGAATTATATTTTCAATACCTAGCATTTCATGTTGCTTCAGAACTTCTTTCCATATATTTCCATTCATTATTTTTCTCCTCTATATTCTTGCAATCACTTCTGCGTCATTAATAATAATCTCGTCATCGTCATTTCCGTATTCCATTGAGTTTCCACCGATCAAATAATATTTGTTTCCATATGACATTACTCTTTCAAGCATTTCTTCGATATTGCTCTCAGACACTTCAAGCGCACATGTGCCATCAAGTTCTCCACCGTCGTAGAATCCAGCATAAGTTCCTTCTGAAATGTATGGATATAACAACTCTGTACATTCAAAGTCTACGTACTGAGGATCCTGGAAGAGCTGATGCGAGTTATCCATCACTTCACCAATCTGATAATCTCTGCTATCCGCTCTGATTCCAATGTAATCATATTCTGCTTCATTGATTAAATTTCTGATCTCCTCTACTGTCATGGTCGTTCTCCTTTTCATGTGCTCTTCTTTGTTACGACTATATAATACACCATTTTCGGTGTATTGTCAACACTGTTTTCAGTGTTTTTTGATAAAATAAAAGCGAATGATTTCCGCCATCCGCTTTTATTTGTATGTCATTAAATTATCGGTCTTCCAAGTAATGTCATTAATCTGTTGTACTCTTCAATCACCTTTCGTCTGTATCCCTGGAAGTCTTTCCGCTGCATAGGGATGTATTCCCTCTTGCAAATGTTGTCGTATCCAAGTCCTGTTGTCAGATTGATGAAGAGAAAGTTTGCTATCTCCGGCTTTACGTTCTGACAGCTTTGGAGAAGAAGTACTTGCTCATATCCAGTAGCTTTCCGGCAGTAGTCAATTATCTTTTTGCCTTGCTCATGAGTGATGCCATAATCACTCAGATAAGTTTCTCTCACGCTCAATGGTATACACCTCCCACACACGCTTTTATATCTACTCCAATCCTTGTCAGTCATTCGTTTGGATTTTCTTGCAAATACTCGCCTTGTGTCCTTATCAGGTTTCTTGCCTGATATGCTGGACAGTTAAACTCTTCACTCGCCTTCTTGTCCACCGGTCTTTCTGCCATACCGCCATAATGCTTTTGCAGATTTGCTTTAATCTCCGCCTGACTTCTTCTTGTTTCTGTACTTCTTTTCACTGTTCATCACTCCATTAACTCAAATCTGTATTTCTGCTTCACATCTGGATATTTCACATGGTCAACCTCGCTCACGAACATTCCGTAAGGTCTGCTCCAAATAGCTCCATCTTCGCATTCGTAGACTACATAAAATTGCCCTGGCGCTTCCGTATCCCGACTGATATGCAAAACCTTAACTGTATGCCCTTTGAAATGTCTATATGTTTGTCCTGCAATAACATTTCTATCGTTATCTACTGGAACTTTTCTCTTAAAGTATTTCTCACAATCTGCAAGGTCGCAATCAGTATAATTTAAAGGACTTTCATCATCCCATTCTCCGATGTCTGCTTCATCTATATGAAGATGTTGTGTAAATACATCTTCCAACATTTTCAATTCTGCCTCAAAACTATCTTTATCAACATCGCCATTCACATCTACAAAATATCCACTTACCTTAAATATCTTTGCCATTGTTATTTATCTCCTTTCGCTTTCTCCAATAATTCCGGGTTGTCAAATACGTTGCCGACAACTTCCATCTCATTTAACTTGATGTACGTGTCCGTAAGTGGCATCGAATAACAGAACGGCTCGCATTTACTTAATTCATCCGTTGGAATCACTTCATAATGCCATCCAATTACACTGTCTATTGCTTCTTCGCTTTCCACTTCTATGACGTTAAACTCTCCGAATACTGCTTTTACAAGATCATCCGGATTACCATGACACATCAAAATGTCGTTTTCCCATATTTCCTCGCCTTTTAAATCAGTCAAATTCGCATATCGGCAAATCGTATTTTCATCAACCAGAAATTCACCCTCGAGACTTTTATCGTAAATATAATCCTTATCACTAAGATAGCCATGCACCCATGTTCTGTCGAGATGCTCATTACCTGAAATTGCATGGATATGTTTCGCTCTGAAAAGTATTTCTCTATTCATAACTGTCAACCACCTCCAACTTTTTCAGATCCTCGATAAGCCACGGTTCGTCATCCGACAATTTGACCATTGGGAAGTCGATGTTGAGCTCACTCAAACAATTATACATACCATCCGTCCACGCACTAATACTCTCGTCCTTCTCAGGTTTGGTCAGCCATACAGAAATTTCACTACCACTTTCCTTGGTCATCCATTTCGCATTTTCTCCAAGATACTCCAAAAACGCTCTATCTCTCTTAGAAATCACTGGACGTTCAACATACTCGGATTCAGCCCATTCTCTTGCTTTTTCTTTGCATCGTTCCGTATTAGAATGAAACAAGCATTCTATACACGGTGTTTCATAACATGATCTAAGTTCCCCTGTTTGTCTGTCAACAGCAATTCTATTACCATCACAAGCAAGTTCCACAATCTCTTTTGTATACCTCTCTTTATTTTTCATCTCTTACCCTCCAAAAGTTTATCTATTGCTTCATGACTCAAATTTTTGATTCTCTTTTTCTTTCCGCATTTACGACATTTCAATAATGCATCTCTACGGAATGTATTTACAAATTCGAAATCATATTCATGTTTGCACAGACACTTGAATTTACAGCCATTTTTTCTCCAGTTACCAACACTTTCCGCACAATATGTTAAAAGTAACGAAAACATATACACAACTACAATAAATCCAATTGCTGCTAAAATTTCTTTTACAACTTCAATCATCTCTTCCACCTCGTTTTACAATCTCTATAGCACACGCCATTCCTCTCGCATAACCTTTTACTTCATCAAATTGCAGCATATTTTCTATTGTACACCTGCGTTTTTCTTCATCAGCAAGTTCTAACTCTTTATTTAGTTGTTCAATGACTTTTTCCACATCAAACGCTGTCGGCTGTTCTCTCAGCATATCTTCAATATCTGGAGCGCAAAACTCGTATCCTCTGCCCAGATACTTTGCAATTTCACCGCTTGTAATCTTGTCCACATCAATTAGTCTCATAATCACTCTTCCTCCTTATACGGTTTCGGCAACGGCATCCAGGCAACAATTGTTTTTGCCGTGTGTTCATAGATTCCTTGAAAAATTCCATTTCCCCAATATCTCATCTCTGTTACTGTTCCGCTATAAAAGCATACAATTACATCCGTGTTATCCTCCGGCATCTTTTCACTGCATGGAATCCACTGATCAAGCCTGTCCTTTTCCTCAGCATCTTCCATCCTTGCCAGCTTCTCCATAGCTTCTGCCAGCTTATTCTTGTCTTTAATTACTGCTTTCCCACAGTGGTATGTTGTTAATCTCTCTTTCATTCCCTCACCTCTTCCAGCAAGCCATTCACAACCAATTCACACTCAATCTCGGTTGCTGTCCGCTTGTCACTGAATTTACAGTTTGGATTCTTGTGTATCCTTGTATCTTTGATCGGCCATTCAGATTCCGTAAAATGCTTACTGTCCACAAACATCACTCTGTGTCCGTTCTTCACGCAGAGGTAATAGCTCTCTGCGCTTTTCGGAAGTCCTCGGCAAGGCTTGAATCCGAATTTCACAAACTCACTTGCCTTTACTACTGGTTTTAGTCTCATTTCTGTTTCCTCTTTCATACTTGTTACACACTTCCGGATTACAACCACGCTCGTTTCCGGTATGTATGATATAGTCGCAACCACTTCTTGCACCGGAAGCACGGTATTTACAAGTTCTGCACAAATGCCTATCTCCATTGAAGCATTTCTTTTCCCTCTCAGCTTTCTTAAGCTTCCCACCGTATATTCCGACAGTTCCATAATGGATTCCTGTCTCTTCCGAAATCTGCTTATATGTTTTTCCCTCTTTCATCAGCTTTTTGATGATCGCTTTCTTTTCGCTTGGTTCTTTCATTTCTTCCCAACCTTTCAAATTTCATCATCTGCTGGAAACTGAAATAGATATTTGTCTGCAAGTTGATTTCTAACTTCTCCGGTAAAAGTTATTGATACGCCTTCTAAATTATCAGCTGCTTTCTGAATCAAATGCTTATTGATTTCACACTGTGCATACTGTTCTCTGCACATCTCCATAGCCTTCATTGCTTTTTCTTCTGTGGAATATTTGCCTAAAATATAAACTCTATCTCCTTTGCCGAGGTCATTCCCCGGAAACGTTCCAACGATTGTTGCCATATTTTTTGAATATGGGGATATTGCAAGTAATTCATAAGGCGCATCTAACGACCCGCTCTGACTAATGATTCTCATAACTAACTCCACCTTTCACATCCCATGCGCACATATCGCAATCCTCCGGACATACATTTGCCTTTATTGCTCTTTTGCACATCTCCATTTTCAATTTCCTATCATCCTCAATGTCATTGATAAATCCGAGTTTCCTCAAGATTTTATGAATCAGTGATTCTTTCTTCATCTTTAACCTCTTTTTCAACCAACAGTTATAACCGCCGGATTTACAACACCGTCACCGTCATATCCATACTCTTTGTTGTGCCATTTTCTTAGACATTCTCCGTATTCCCAGCATTGAGAAAGAATGCTGACAGCTGCTCCATACATAAATCCTGTGATTCCCTCTTTATCCGCTTCATAGCTCAGCTGCTTTGCATTATCAACAATAACTTTCATTTCATCATCTTCCGATGCTTTTATCTTCTCTTCCATCATTCCAGCCCATCTTTCAGCATATGTAAAACACGCTCTACCGTATGGATCACTGTTTTTTTCATACCAGTCTTTATATTCCTGTTCTTTACCTTTTACAATTTTCATCTTCATTCTCCTTTACATAATCCGGGCATTCTTCCATGTATTCATATTGGTCTAAATCATTACACAGAATATTGCATTCTTCGTGCTTCTTGCATTCCATACAGCATTTCCGGATGCCTATGTCTACGATACATATCCGTTTACATCCCATCTTCGTTCTCCATCCATCAACTCCAGGATGCTTCCGGTTCAGCTTCGACCTCAACATCATCATCGTGCATCTCCATAATATCTGTGATATTGCAGAATGCTCGATCTAACCGCATCATGAAAATGTCAAATTCATCTACGTATCTTAATGAATTGATATCAAGTTCGCTTTTGAATCCTGTGATACGGAATCTATTACTTCTTGATTCATATAAATGGATTTTCTTTGTCAGCTTCTCATCCTCTACACATTTAAAAACTAAATCGCAAAATCTTCCTCCGAACATACTATTTCTTATATCCACGCTTACTCTTACTTCCACATTTTGGTAACTCGGTCCATCGCCTGTGCAGATTTTAAGTTTAGATGTATCAACATTCTTGCTGACATATTCCTTGTATTTCTCGAATACGTCTTTTAAGCTGATTACATCTTTATCCGGCTCTGTCATAAGGCTTTTGAAGTTTCCTAAGATTTCCTTGTTGTCAACTAAATTCGTGCTGTTAATAATTTCTGTGAGAATTGCATCAAGTTTTACCACATAATCATCCAAACTTACTCTTTCGATTGCCGGTGTCATTACTTCTTTTACTTTCTCATCAATAACCTTTCTTGCATCACCATTCCATCCGAACTGTTCTTCGATACTACTTTTCAGTGCTTTGGTCACGGCATCAGATACAAGTTCCTCAACTGTGCCATCATTCAATTTATCTGTTACTGCTTTTGCTATTCTTTCTTCAAATGTACTCATAATTCGTTCCTTTCTCCTTATTCAATCTCTGATATATACCTGTCTACCAATTCACCATTTACGTATTTATTGGTTATTTCGACTCTTATCGAATCCCCCTCTCGGCTATCTGCAAAACTCGGTCCATTCATTCCACCGCTCGCATAATCGGCTTCTTCATAAGTCATGCCATCATATTCAACTTCTATTTCCCACTCCCATCGTGGACAAATAGCGAACCATTTCTGCATATCTATGTAAGTGATGGTTGCATCCACATCTTCGTAGGTATATGTGGTTTCTTCTTGTGGCTCACGATCCTTGTCTGAAACATCATTGGAGCAACCGACCAAGAAAATGCAAATTAGAATTAAGCATAATATTTTCTTCAATTTTTCACCTCTTCTCCTTAAAAAAGCGTAAAAAAATACCAACCACCGAATATTGATGGTTGGTAAGTGAATTATTTAAACAGATGACTAAACTTGTTTGAGTCTTTATACAATGCTGGAAATATATCCTCATATCGTTGTTCTTCCCATAACAGTCTAACAAACGATTCACAAAAATGATAATCCAATTTACGATGATCCACAACATTTAAAACCTGTGATTCATATTCAGAACTTGAAACATCTAAGCCGTTGTCGATTTTGCCCTGTATATCATCTAAAATATCATATAGTTCATCTAATTGGCTTTTTGTAACATTGCAATCATAAATAAACTTTGCAAATTCCGTCCCTTCTCTGAGCAAATCCATTCTAAACTCAATAAAATCTAATCTTTCCTCCATGTTCATATGATTTCCTCCTCGCATTTGACTTGATACAGAAATTATACCATTCCAACCATCAATATTCAATTGTTAAAGTACGATAGCTGCTATTTTAGCTGCTACTTAATCCATTCCGTCATAAAGGTTTTCTGACAGTTCAACCTGTCCATCATCCAGCTCACGTAACGCCTTAATAATTTTCATCTTTGTTTCTCTACAAGGGAAATATCCGTATTTTGCATATCTCAGCATTCTCTCAAATGTACTCATTGGATATGGGATAATCCCATCTGCCAATAATCTCTTCATATGCAAGTGCTGAAAGAAATTGTCTGTATACATTACACGGTATTCAATATGCGTTTTGATATCCTCGTTAAATGGATCCGGCTCTTCTTCACGCTCTGCGCCTGTTTCATCCTCTATGATTGCTTTATAGTACGCAAATTTCGTAATGCTAAAATCAAACTGGCTTAATATTTCCTCTGGTTTTCCGAAAATCTTTGAACACAATTCAATCCTTACGCCGGTTCTTATATGCTTATACGCCTTTACATTGTCGTTCTCGTAATAGAACGTATACTCTTCACTCCGTTTATCATCACCCTCATATCCGGGAGTCATTGAGTCAAAATACTGAACTGCATCTTCATAATCAGACTCACTCTTGAAGAAGATATCAAGGTCTTTTACATTCTCTTTATTAAAAATGTTTTTGAAACATCCACCACAAATGAATCCTTTGTGCCCTATCATAAATTCATCCAGCCAGTTCAATACCCAAAAATTTTCTCTACCTTCTCTTCTAAACATTTCTTTCACCTTTTTTCAATTGCACCTGTACGGTTATTTCTCTTTATATTTCTTCAAAATCTCTGTAATTGCTTTCATGCGTTCCGCTACTTCCGGGAGATCTTCATCACTGATTGCGCTGATGCGGTCTTTTCTTTTCAATTCACTCAGCTCATATATTCCGTCAGATAAACACTTGAATGATTTAGCTAAATAATTTTCGTTTCCGGCATCACCATCGCACTCATAAAAAATTTCACGTTTGTCATGTTCTCCAAACTTATCCGTAAAAAATTTTGTCCGCTTTGGAGTGATTCTTGTGATTTTTGCCGGAGTAATTAACTGATGCCGGAATGATAAACCCCATCCGTAACTCACTTCTCTTGCAATCCCGACCCAATCTCCAACTTTCAATGTGTCTTTGTCTATCTCTTTTAATTCAATATTCATTCTTCTCACCTACCCTGTATAATCTTCGAACCGTTCACATGCTATAAATGTGTACCTGGAATTTACCCATCTCTGCATTCTTTTCAACTGATCACGTTTCTTCAATTTGTATTTGTCATAAATCATCACATATGGGGCATATCCCAAATCCCTGAGTGTGTATATCCGGTCAAGGTCTTGTTCCAATGTTGTGTTAAATCCGCATAAGACATACACCGTCATCTTCCCTCTGTTCCATCCAGTTAACTTTTGAAACATCTTAAATTTTGGCACTATATTGTCTTTATCCTGGTATCTATCCCATGCAAAATGAATTTGTTTAATCTTCATCTGCTTGATATATTCCACTTTTTCTTTGGTCATGATTCTGATGTCACAGCCTTGTGAGAAATCTATCCACGCCTTGCTATCAATAAGCTGTTGGCTCAGATTTTTCCAGTCCTTGCAAGCGAACATATTTGGATCCAGCAAAACGATATTTTTCTGACCGTTCCAAAACTCAAACAAATCAGCTACCTTACGGCTTTTCTGTCCCTCTTTCTCTTTCACTATGCAGAAATCGCAACCTCTCGGGCATCCCCTTGTCAGAAATCCATAAGCTGTGTCATTGCAAAGTTCAGGATATAGGCTGTAATCTGGATAGATGTGTTCAATTTTGTCCGGCAATGACTTGCCACCAGATGGATATTCATACCCTGTACCGCCTTTGATTATCTTTCCGGCACACACTGGATGAGGATAATCCGGTGTAAAGGTAAATACCTTGCTCATATACACCCTGTCTGGCGGATTCAGCCATGCAGTCAGCGGATCATACCACTCGACTTGATCTCCATTCTTTTTATGCCATGCCGACAACTTCATCAGCGGAAGATTAGGGAAATTATGACCGTCTACGTCAATTAGTGCTATTCTCATTTCTGTCCTTTCATATAACATCCCCACTGGCGAAACAATCCACAATTAAGTCTTTCACTACTGCATACCTCCAATAAAATCAAATATATCCATTTGCCCCATCTGCTCCCATGTTTCTGTACTAATTCCGCACGTTTCTAACGCATCTTTATACTTCACCCCGTTGTTTTCAAGGTTCATGCAGATTTCATAACATTTCGGGTGTGTTACGGACATTCTTTGGAATCTGTTTGGCTCTTCTTCCAGGTGTGCTCCGAATCCACAGAACATACATCCTGTTCGTTGTTCTCCTGTCGTATAATAGTTGCCTTGCTGATCTTGCTTAATATCTCCGTACACAGAGCATATTTCCACATCATTTTCGACCACGTATCTTAATACGTCCTGTCTGTTCCAAAATCCTAACGGCTGTGATTTAATTTTCTTCCCGTCATACACATTACAGCCTGTGCTTGCGTATAGATGCGCTCGCATGAACCCCTCATCCTGTGTTGTTCCGATATATGGTTTTCTGCCGGTGCGCTTTTCGTATTCTTTAAATGGTTTCTTCTTCATAATGTGACAGCACTTCTCTGATGTATCAAATTTTGCGTCCAACAGAAACTTCCATTTTTTTGCCAAAACTCCGAACTTTCCACGCTCGTCTCCGTTCAGCAGATAGTTTCTATACCGATCTGATAAGTTCCCGTGTCGCAACTTATGTATTTTCAATGCCGTTTCTTTCGACACAAGCGGGAATCCGTATTGGTCAACGACCTGTTTAAATGTAATCCTCTTTCCATCCTTTTCTCTCGGATATATCTCTTCAAACTCTCCCGGTGCTTTCCTTGCAAATCTCACGATTTCTGGAAATTCCAAACCTGTATTGGAGAATACAGCCGGGACATCATTTCCTAATATTTTCGGATCATATGTAGTAGCACCGTGCTATCAAGTCCAGCAGAATAGCTTAAATATACTTGCCCCTCCCAGTTGTAATGCCATTCTCTTATACGGGTTTCTGTAAGCCGTAGCTTTGTTTCATATGGCAGATATTTTCTTTGCGAGAACTGCCAGTCATTTAGTTTCAAGTCATCTTCTTGTATATACATCTTCTCGAAAGGAGCCGATATATCTTTGCCCGGCCGGAGCTCCGTACTCCTTTCTGTAATTTATTTATCCTGTTCTTTCATCCATTCAAACGCATCCATTTCGTGCGCCATTCCGAATATTTTCATGCATCGTGTGTGCATCAATCTATGTCCCATGTGCGATAGACTATTACTAATGCAAGCCTTTTCTCCGCAAATAACGCATCTATACATATCCTCTTCTGATTTTCCAATTCTGTATTTGCGAAATATCTCCACGTTCTCTTTGTCTATCTGCTCATAGTCCTTGTGTACTTTAACGTCCATCACTTCACCTCATTCGCAAGCTGGAATCCCATTCTTGCCACATTCTTCAAGTTGTCTTTAATTAATGCTTTGTTTGGACTTCTGTGTGTATCAAGGAATTTCCACAACTCTTGTCTTTCAGTCGGTTCATTTGCAACGTAATCCGCCATGTAATCGTACTCAGCTTTTGCGACTTTCAAGCACTGAATCATGTAATCTATCTTTTCTCCCGTGTTCATGACTACTCCTTTACTACGCATCTGCGCTCGCTGATTGCATAATATTTTCCATCATGCTCTGAACAGTATTTCTTAAGGATTTCTGCCTTTTTCGCATCTATTGATTTGAAATCAGTTCCAACCTTTTCTTCGTGTTTCAAGGTGTGAGTATCAGCTTCGATAATCAGCACACACCACGTAATCTCTGTCTCAATCGGCTTCTTCTCATGCTCTTTCTTCTGCTGTTTGAGGATTTCAAGTACTTTGTCAGGATATTCTGCCCTGAAAGTTCTGCAATCAAAAACACCTTTTTCTTTACCGATTGGACATTTTCCACAAGGCACACTACACATCTCAGCTAGAATTTTGATTGCTTCTTCCGCTGTCAGTTCATCCTCTACTAATCCTTCAAGCATTCCGTCTGTCCACTTATAGTCATCTTCTACAACTTTGTAGTAATCATCATGCACAGATGTAATCGTTACAATCTTTTTCTTTATCATTTTCTCAACTACATATAAACCACCATACAGCACCGTATTTTTTAAATCACTCCTGACTCTTACCTTGTCTCCAACTTTGTATTTCATTTCATACCTCTCTTTCTCAGTTTTTCTGACAGATTCTTTCTCTTCTGTTTCTTCTCTTTCCATCGTCTCAGGTACTCAAGTTGAGCCTGATCCTCTTTCTCTTGTCTGTTCATGGTCTTTATCCCTTGTACAGATTCGGAATCGGCATCCATGCTGTCACCTTGTACAGTGAACAACCGCCATGTCCGTTTGAATATCTGTCCCACTCAAGGTAACCATACTGTCTATCAAGCCAGTGCTTTTCCTCATCCTCATCAAATACCTTGATGTAACATCCAACACTGTATTCTCTGTATCCGCTACCGCTCTTGGATGCGATTGTTGTAAGGACATCACTTTCATCTTCTGGGAGTCTTTCCGTTACCGGAATCCATCTACAGTCCTCATCGGCATCATCAATCTTGCACATCTTCTCGACATACTTTCTGACATTCTCGGTTGCCAGTAGGATTCCTTCATCCTTGCGATCAGGGTTCAGCTCATCCGCTCTTTCTCCCTTTAGTTCTTCCTCAGCTTCATTCAGCCATGAAAGAAACTCTTCTGCATCAATCGTTTTCCCCATCTCTTCTCCTTTCGCTTTTCGCAACATATTCTCCGTAGCTCATACCATGCTGCTTTGCTTCAGCTGCGACTCTTACTAATTCGCTTCGGTACTTCGGTTCTTTTGCGCCTTTTACTTTCTTCGGTTTGGCTTGCTTTCGTTTCATTGCCAGTTCCTTTTTCTGTTCAGGACTCAAGGCTCTGTATCTTGCCTTTCCTCTCTCGCAGCACTGTCTCCGGCTTCTTTCTTCTCCGCAAGCCTTGCTACAACACTTCTTCCGGTTGCCGACTATCTCAAATTCTTTTCCGCAGACTGAGCATACCGCCCAGCCACTTTTTATCTCTGCCATTCTTAATCACCTTCCAAGTAGCTTGCTCTCCAAATCATCCATGTCATACTGTCTTCGCTCAAAGTTGTTATTGTTCTTCGTTAGTTTCTTATCGTGCCGTTCATCATACTTTCCTTCAAGCACCTTCACAAAGTTGTTCGGATTGATGAACCAATCGAAGTTCAGTGAGAACCTTGTATCTGTCTTTCCCTGAAGGAAGTCACTCTGTTTGACCTTATCAACAGCTTGTATCACTTTCTCTTCTCCGAATTGCTCAAGTAAGGCAATCAGTGAAGTGCATCTCTTAGAACCCGGGTTGATGCGGTAAATCATTTTGATTCCGTAAGGCTCTAGCTGGTTCCATGCATCGATGATGGATTGAATGCTATGCTGCTTTATAGATACGTTAGTATCTATATATTCTTTCTTTCTTCCTTTCTTCCCTTCTTCTATTGTTGTCACTTGCTTGTCACTTGCTTGTCGGTTGCTTGTCACTTGCTTGTCACTTTGCGTGTCACTCGATTGATACGAACAATAATTATTTACTGTAAATACGCTGAATTTGTTATATTTTTTGCTTGTCACTTCGCCTGTCAATTCTAGGTGTTTTATTGCTGTTCTTATCTCTCTAACTGAAAGGTTAGTTTCTTCAGATAACTTGGCTAAAGAAGATACGAATGACCCCCTTTTTATCTCAATTCCTAAGAAAAATCCGTCCTTCCAGTTCGCTTTTAAAAGCATGTGTATGAACAATCTGGAAGTGTTTTTGTCTTTGTACCATCCCCACTCGAGGAGTGACCGATTAATCTTTATGTAATCGCCTTTCATATAATTTCATCCAATCTTCCATTGTCATTGTGACCAGCCAATCCTTGTGATTCTTCCGATGCATTACCGTAGGCATTTCGCCCTCTCTTGCATCGTTTATGGACTGTTCCACAGCTTCATAGATGTTAAGCTTCTCTACCCTCTTGCACTCAATATGGATGCCAGGAAGACCGACTACATCCGCATCTCCATTGGATCCACAGAACTGCTGCCCTCTCCGGCAATCATATCCATATCTGTCTTTAAGCAGATTTGCTAACTCTCTTTCTCCCTCTTTCCCTTTTCGGTTTGAGTTCATCTGTGTCTACCTCCATGTTGCAATTCTTGGCTGTTCGCCTTGCTGTTTTTAGTGCCCAGCCGATACTCTTCAACCGGCTTTCTTCTTGTCTGATATACTTCATCAGCATCATTCTTTCTTCTAAGATATTCATGTCTGGAATGAAGTACCCTCTTCCATCTTGCATGTTGAGAATCGGTATATCTCGTCTTGCATAATGGATCATGTCTCTAATTGTTCTATCGTCTATTCCGGTCAGATCAGACAATTCAGCTCTCGTGATTGCTCTGTCATGTCCGGTTCTGATGTAATCTAATATGTCAATATCGTAAGTCTGCATTGTTCTCCTTTCTCTCCCCGGACAAGCCGAGGAGATGAATCATCATGGCTTTTGAAAAGGATTGTGACATGCTGTTCAGTCAGCCATTAGGAGTTCATATATCAACCTTACCCGCAAGGTTAATACCTGTTATAACCAAGACTTTCCGAACACCTCTCTGAACTCTTCTCTGCTGCCTATATGCTCTTCGAAATATCGTTGAGCCATCTGCTTAAGCTCCAAGTCCAGTCCATGATTCGGATTGTCATGTACGCTCCCCTTTTGAAATTCATGGAGATACGGTGCAAGGGGAATCACAAATCCGTATCTCTCAGATATCTTTCTTCTGCTGCCACAAAAGATATGGTGTATGTGTGGATAAGGATATCCAGTGAAGAAGCAGTGGTCCATATCATCAGTGAACACACTTTTCAATCGTTTAGCCAATGTCCACACCATATCTTTCTTTCAGTAATCTCTTTTCATCCGGTGTAGCAATCGCAGCATCCGGCATTCCTACTTCTTTGCAACTTGTAATCAGTCCGTCAATTATTCTTGCCATCTCCGCGCTATCATAAGTATGAGATCCTCTCAGAAGCTTATAGGTCCGATATGTAATCCCATCATTTCCTTCTCTTATCTGGGAAGTTGGTTGTAAGTGATAATCCGTGGCATTCCTGACTTTTCTTTCAGCTTCTTCCGTATCTGGGATTGTCATATATACCGCTTTTCCTTCGAATATCTCTGGCTGACCATACCGGCACAACATTAGATTATGTGCTTCTGGATTTGACAGGCTTATTGCTTTTGCAAACTTACCGAGCAGCACCCAGTAGTAGGCATTCGCATCCAGACTCCTTTTCCTTCTGTATCGCTTGATTTCAAGGCTTAACTTCTCACAGTCTTTCAATTCCTCATATGCCTGTGTAAAGTCTTCCTGTGGCTCAAATAGAATGGTCAGCCGCCGTGTAGCAAAGTCAATAATTGGCTCTTTTAACTTTCCGGTGAACTTCATTTATACACTACAACTCTCCTTCAACTCTTTTACGTGATCAAAAGCATTCTTATACTGGTTAATCGTCAGCGCTTCTATTTTCTGCACTTTATACAATACAAGTACTTTACTTTCATCAATTCCATTTTCAGTAAACAAACTCCGAAGAGAATTAATATGATTTTGATTAATCTTTATATTGCTGCTTGTACTCTTCCCATCTTTCTGATCAGACTCGTCTTGATTCTTCTGCTTTTCATATTCATCAGAATCAGGATCTTTCACATCATCCAAAAGAAACAAGCCATTCAATGCGTATTTTCTTGCATAGCTGGATACCGATCCAGTAATCTGCGCTTCATCCATTCCTTTCTTTTCCTCTGATTCTCTCGCATAAGCAGTTACAGAAATCTCCTCATCTGATTCGCAATCAACCAAAGTTGCTGTGGCTTTTATATACACCTTCCCAACAACTTCCACAATTTCGTCTTTCAGCGTCAGAAAGACCTTTAAATCCTTTTCATATTTCTTGAATTCAGCAAGAATCGTCTCCGCATTTCGATAATAGAATTTACCAAATTTATTATATTGATCTTTGGGGACTTTCATATCCTGCTGCAGTTTGGATAACTTTTCTCCAATCTCCATCAAACATCCTTCCTTTCGAAATAAACACCAAAGCTTGTCATTGCCTGTTCAATATCTTTAAGTTCCTCTTCTGTAGCAACAACGGTGTAAATTACCTTCTTAGACTCTTCACTGCTCAAGAATCTTGCCTGTTCCTCATCTACTTCTTTCAGCTTTTCAACAGTTTCTTTCTCCGCTTTTCTTTTGATTTCCTCTTCTTCGAGGATTCTTCTACGTTCTTCAAGACGGATGCGTTCTCTTTCAGCTTCCAATTCTCTTTCTCTTCTGGCAGCTTCTTCTGCTTCTTTTCTCTTAAGGATCTCTGCTTTCTGAATTTCGTAATCACTAAGATACTTAATTGCTGATGCAAGGTTGTTGTTCTCCATGTAGAAGTTGAGAGCAGTTTCTTCTTTTTCTGATCTCATGGCTTTGATAGCATTGATATCAGCATTTGTAGTTGCAACTCTGCTAGTAAGTTCTTCTCTAATGTCTTTCATTTTTGTGCCGGCATTCGTCCACTTCTTTCCGTAGATACGCTCCAATGGAATGTAATCCTGTAATTCACCCGGTACAATTTCTTCATAAGCAAGCAGGATCTCTTCTTTACGTTCATTGATACGCTTCTCTTCGAATTCTTTTACCTTGTAATCAATTAGTGTGATTGGCTCATCGATTAATGTGATAAGTTCCTTTACCTTAGCTTCGAACTCATCATAAGGCTTCATATATTCTTTCTTTACTTCAATTCTTCTCTCGTTTACTGCTGCTTTTTTCTTTCTCAGCTCTGCGAGGTCTTTCTTCGCATCCTTTTTTGTATCTTCCGTAAACTCTTTACTTTTATATTTCTCAAGCTCCTGTGACACCTGGTTCTTAAATTCATCAAAGTTAGCTGTGATTTCTCCAATGCTCTGCACCACATTAAATTTCAGTTCGTTCATCTTTCATTTCCTCCGCATTGTAATTGTCTGCAAGTCTCTTATGCATCTTATGTTGTGTGATTCCCAATTCATCAAAGGACAGTTCCTCATGCTCCCACACCGATGGTTCTTCGTGCTTGACCGGAAGTCCGATAATTGCTTTCACTGTGTCCAGTTTGATATATCCGTTTTCTTCATTGCTGATGTAAGCTTTGAGCGTTTCCATTCGTGCATCTGTTTTGCACAGCTCTTCAAATTTTGAAACGCTTACTTCAAGTGTTTTTTCTAACAACATTGCTTTCTCCTTTCACAATGGCAGTTCTTGTACTAATTGCAGAACAAGTGTGCTAATTGCAAGAAGTTTTTCGTCAACGTCTCTATCTCCACGCACGTACCGTTCTACGTTTGCGAGAATGTATGCTGATGCTTTCATAATCAAATCTTCGTCTTTGACACCATTCATGTCACAAAACTCTGATGCAAATATTGGAATGATTGCGTTCAGCTTATCCAAAGTTATGGTAAAATTATCTTTTTTCATTGCTTTCTCCTTTTTAAATTGGTATTATTAAGTTGGTTAATTACCTAAGCGCCTGAAGATTTGCCGTCTTTCCCTGGCGCTTATTTTAGTATCCGAAGATGACCCATGTTGCGATACTTAAGAAGATTACCAATCCCATCGCAACTACTGTCATAACAGCAGACTTTTTTTCTTCTCTATCGTCATGCTCAATTCTTCTTGGCTTTCTCTTGATATCAACTATCTGGATTGCTCTTCTTTGGATGTCGATCATATCGATCTGATTCATTTTTTCTACCTTCTTTCTTGTAAGATATACACGGATAACCTCTGCTTCTCTCTATGCAGTATTTCCTTTTTTCTACAATTGCGACAGTTCATATTCTTCTCTGCCTTCCATTTTTCTTACTAACACCATTGCTTCTACCGGATCATATTCAGGCACATACTTTCTTGTTGCACCTTCGAGATGTTTGAAGAACCGGTTGTAATCTGCGTAGACCGCTTTATCGATGTATCTGTCTATAATCGCATCTTTTGGATACCGGCCTAGCTTGATCTGATTCATGATTCCGTACTTCCGATTCTTAACAGTTCCCATTGATTGACCGTAAGCTTCTTTAAAGTAAGATGTCTTTGCGTATCTGTTCACTGGCTTTCGTTCTTCTTTGACAGCTTCAGCAATCAGAGGAAGCAATTCTTGGATACGTTCCAGCTCTGCAACGGCTTGTGCTTTTGTCATCTGCATTTGCCATTTCCTTTCTTACTGCTTCTTTCTTGACTTCTTCTCGGAAATTAGATCATCAACTGTACAGCCCAAAATATCAGATACTTTTTTTATACTTTTTACTGTAGGGCTTACGCTTTTTCCCCATTTGCAAATACTCCCTGTTGATAGTCCTGCTTTTTCTTCAAGCTTATTGATAGAGATTCCACGCTTTTTTGCCATTTTGCAAATATTTTCGTAAATCAAATTTTCACCTCCAATATTATTTTTCGTAAGTTCTGAAAATATCGCCAAATTCTATTGACTATCTTCTGAAAATATCCTATAATTCGAATTACCACAAACAAATAAATAGCACATTGACATTCCGATTTATTTTTGCGATTTTTTCAGAACTTATAATTTTATTATACGCGATATATTCAGAATGTCAAGAGGTTTTTGCGATTTTTTCAGAAAGGGATATAAAACTATGAAAGAACGTATTAAAAGCTTGTGTAAGTCACATGGCATATCAATGAACAAGCTAGAAGAAACTCTTGGTTTTGGGAAGGGATATATTAGTAAACTGGGAAGCAGTACACCTAATGCTGCTAAGATAAAACAGATTGCTGATTACTTTAATGTAACGGTCGACTATCTGATGACTGGCGAAGAAAAGAAGGGTGATCCTTATGTAATTACTTCCAAAGACGAAAGAGACATTGCAAGGGATTTAGAGAATCTCCGTGGAAAATTAATGAATGGTGCAGATGGTCCGCTCTCTTACGAGGGTGAACCTATTCCGGAAGAAGACACAGAACTGCTTCTTGGACAGATCGAATTAATGATGCGCCGGTTGAAACCTATCAATAAGGAAAAATACAATCCTAACAAGAACAAGAAGTAGGTGTTGCAATTGAAAGCACATGATGTTAAGCACTTAGTTGCTTATTACGTCAAAAAGTATGATACTAGAAACCCTTTTAGGCTTGCAGAATATCTGAATGTTGAAGTTCAGACCGGTCCGCTTGGATCCCGCGCTGGATGCTATATGTTCCTCAAGAACCATAAGTGCATCTTCCTTAACGAAGATTTAGAGGAACATGAAAGAACTCTTGTCATGGCTCACGAACTTGCTCATTCAATTATGCACCGAAAGGAAAATTGTTATTTCATTAGAAACAAGACTCTTCTGCTGACTTCCAAGATGGAAATTGAAGCGAATACTTTTGCAGCAGAACTGTTGATACCAGATGAACTAATCTATGAGAATCCTGGAATGCCCAGAGAACAAATAGCACGCTTGTCTGGATATAATGAAATGATTATGAAATTTAAAGAACTGTAATTGCGAGGTTATTATATGAGGCCTAGCCAGTTTAATCTAATAAGAAGAATGTGCATCCGGATGTCTAGGCAACGATATTATGAAAAGGTTGCGAAAAAGAACAGGAAGAAGAAACAAAAACTTCTAAACAAACAGCAGAAACTTATTAACAAGCAAGAAAGAAAGAAACGTAGAGCTACAGAAAAAGAACAGGTGACGTTATACAAAAAGATGCATCCAACTCCGAAAGTTATCCGCACTTCTGCATTTTATAGGAATATAACTCTTGCTATATTTTTTGGATGGTTTATCCTTTGGTTTTGTGTGATAAGTATACCTACAAGACCATCTGATAGCTTTCTGGATTCATTGTTTCTTTTAATCGGATGGGGAATTCTTCTTCTGTATCCGATGATTCGATACATAGTACAGAAGAGAGATGAAACAGCAAAGCGAGATACGACAGTCTGTCCTCTCTGCGGATCCACAATGGAAAATGGTTATAATTTCTGTACTTCTTGCGGTTTTTCACTAATTCCGCATCAGCCCCAAAACGTTCCTCAAAAAGAGAAACGTTGTCCTTCTTGTGGAGCAATAGTAGACAAGAATTACAATTTTTGTACAGAGTGCGGATATTCTTTTTTACAGCAACCTAAAATTACCAAATTGTCAGCAGAAGAAAGAAAAGAACTCCGAGAACAATATAAAATGCAGCGTGAGATTGATCAGCATTGGAAGTTTAGGCAAAATCGGATTGAAGATGATATGCTTAGGAATATCAAGAGCCAGAATTACAAGCTAAAAAAGGAAGATGACAAGGAAAATCGTGACCAATATGATGAATTAACAAAATAAGGATATAACTCCCGGAAGGGATTTATATAAAGCGTGTGGTGCGCTTAGCAAACAAGGCTATATCACTAAAAGAAAGAGAGGGAAACACGAATGAAAAAGAAAGGTGGATGTTTAAAAACTGTATTAATTGTTATCGGCGTAATTATTATACTCGGTATCATAGGTTCTGTTATTGGTGGAAAGGATGACGGGCCTAAAAAGGTAAACAGTGACACTTCTGCTGACACAACGCAAGATACTTCAAAGAATGAATCAGAACCGGAACAGACTGTATTTAACGTTGGAGATACTGTGAGTCTCAATGATGTTGAAATTACACTTGTGAACATCACCGAATCTGCCGGCGGTGAATATACTACCCCTGACGAAGGAAACGAGTTCTTAATCCTTGAGTTTGAGATTGCAAACAACTCATCAAAAGACATCAGCATCAGCTCCGTAATGAATTTCGAAGCCTATTGCGATGATTACTCACTAACACAAGATCTTGTTGGACTTCAAGCCCCTGAAGCCAGTGGAAAGAATCAGCTTGATGGAAGTGTTGCTGCTGGAAAGAAGATGAACGGTGTGATTGCATATCAGGTACCTACAACTTTCTCGAAATTCGAGGTTAGCGTTGCTCCTGATTTCTGGTCATCAAAAGATATTCAGTTTGTTTACAGTAAATAGTTAATTTGCGGTGTTTGGAACAAGGTTCATTTGCATGAGAGGAACCATGAATATAAAAGAACACGTTTATGACAACAAACTTTCTTCCTTATCCGATACGGAATTGAGAGCTTATGGAAGAGAATTACTGGCAAGGCAATATGCCGGAGAAGAACTTACAGATGAACTGTATACAGAATTAAGAGATGTGTGTAGTGAATTTGTAAACAGAGAAAATTAGATAAAAAAACCGCTCCTCTGGTAAAGGAACGGTTGACGCACCAAACTCCGAAGAGCGGTGCAGATTATATGAAGCAATAATATTGTATCATCTTCGGGGCAGTCATACAAGCAGAACTGTTGTTCTGTTGTGGGGCTGTTATTTTTGTACTCAAAAAATAGAAAGGAAGATGATTATCTGGGTTGAAGAAAGAAAATCAGGATTTAAATTTATTGAACGCTACACAGATCCAATGACAGGAAAAGTTAAACGAGTCTCAATTTCCATGCCAAAAAATACTGCAAAGAATCGCAAGTTGGCAGCTGCTACACTCCAAGAGCGCATTGATCAGGAATTAAAGACAGCATCAACGCAGAAGAAAGACCTTACCTTAAAGGAACTCATAGAGCTATACAATGCGGAACAACTGAGGACAGTCAAGCAGTCTACGTACAACAGGAACTGTGGAGCGTGTAACTCTATTGCAAAGATTCTCGGACCATCTACCATTGTATCGAAGTTAAATGCGGGATATATCAGAGAACGTTTTCTCGCTACTGGCAGAGCTCCTGGAACACTCAACGAATGGATGGTAAGGCTCAAGGCTCTGCTGAGATGGGGATACCGTAATGATTACATTGAAGATATCTCCTATCTCAACAAGATTGAACGGTTTAAAGATGTTTCTCACCGAAAGAAAATTGAAGACAAATTTCTTGAGTCCAGCGAAGTGGAATTGTTGCTTGATGAGATGAAAGTGGAAAAATGGAAAGTGCTAACAGAATTCCTCGTCCTGTCTGGTCTCCGATTCGGCGAAGCAGCTGCGCTTGAGAAATCAGATGTTGATTTGAGAAAGCGTGTGATCCATGTCACGAAAACCTATGATGTCAACAATGACATTGTAACAACCCCAAAGACGGACTTTTCTATTCGAGACGTATATATTCAAGACGAACTTGCAAAAGTCTGTAGAAAGGCACTGAGAATGGCTCAGAACGACAATGTGATACAGTTTAGCAACCTATTGTTCACTGGTGCAGTCCGTGAGCACATTGACCACTTCGCTTACAACAAATACCTCAAGGAAAATTCCATGAAAGCTATCGGTAGAAGCATCACACCACACACGCTAAGACATACACACGCAAGTCTGCTTATGGAACAGGGAATTGATATCGACAGCATCTCAAAAAGACTTGGACATAATGACAGTAAGGTCACAAGAGAAATTTATTTACACGTTACGCAGAAGTTGGAAAGTAAACGAAATGAGCAATTGAAAGAATTAAAAATTTTATAGTCTGCCCCCTTTTTGCCCCCTTTTGGAATTTTTGCAAAAGAAAAACCCCGGAAACACCGCATTCACGGGCGATTCCGGGGAAAAGTTCAAAGCTGTCTAGGGGAGTACCTGTATATATAAATAGGTATAAACTACTGCGAAATATCGCACTTTAAGGCATTTTCAGCACTGAAACCGTACAACAAAGTACAATGTTCTGCCCCCTTTTTGCCCCCTCACATGATACAATATTTACGCCCCAGAGTCAAATGCTCCGAGGCATATTTTTACTCAATCCAAGCCTGGAACTTGTCAATGAATCTGTATTTGTCTCCTGCATAGCCGTCTGCACCATTGGCTTTCAGCGTATCGATCTGCTCACTGTAGAAGTTCGAATTATCTTTCACAGAAACTCTGTAATGGACCATCTTGTACTTATATCCATCTGGTGTGATGTAGTACAGTTCAACTGCAAGAATCTCTGATCCATCTCCGAGGATTCCATTCTCCTTGTCGTTCAGATCATAGCTGTTACCGATTGTAAGGTATGGCAACCAACCATTAGCCTGCGTATAGACACGTGCCCGGATACTTCCTTTGCTTACTTTAATAGCAAGCCATCTGATTGCAATGTTGTCTCTCGCTCCCACCCAGTCAATCTTATTGACTACTGGTGGCCACCATCTGTCTGTGAAAGCCTGATATGTAATATCGACCTGTCCTAAGTCTTTCTTTTCTACCGGCTTAGATGGTGCTGACGGTGTTACTGGTATAGCACTTCCGCCAAACTCCATGTAGCAATGGTTGACATCTACTCTTCCACTGACTCCATCTACCTGTCCATCAGAAGCGTACTGCCAAATAGCATACTGACCATTGTATGTATCTTCCGGAAGATTCTTGTATCTTGCCATCCACTCAACATACTTGCCGCGGACACTGCCAAGATAGTTGTTGAACCAACTCAATGAAGCGTAGATTCCTGGAGTATATCCATTCGCCCTGAGTCCTTCGCAAACGATTCCGCACGCTTTCGGTGCGTATCTCTGTGTTCCAGGCTCTTCAACATCGATGAAAATAGGTAACTGGAAGGTATGACCTTTAATCAATCTGAGAATATGCTCAAGCTCTGATTTCGCCTGTCTGTCACAAGTAGCGTAGCTGTACAGATAGACTCCTACCGGAATTCCAAGTCTTTCACATTCAGCAAGATTACGAATCCACTGTTTGTCATCCTGTGATGCGATATTGTCTCCATATCCACATCTAAGGATTGCTCCTGAGATTCCGGAGGCTTTTACTCTTTCCCAGTTAATGACTCCGTTGTGGTAAGATACATCAATGATAAGTTTACTCATACCATCCCCCTTCTTTCAGCTCTGCTTTCTTCTGCTCGATCTCCGCAGCGTGTTCCTCTGCAAACTTCTGCATTGTTTCCAATGACGTTCCTTCATTGTCCGAGATTTCTTTCGCTGAAAGTCCGTAGGCAAAACTCTTGATAATTTCTTTTACTGTCTGCTCTGTCATAATTACTCTTCCTTTCCACTCTGCTTGATTAACTGGTTAACATAGTTACTTAATCCAGCCACTAAGATTCCCTGTACGATTGCGGTAAACAGTGCCATTGCAATATCCTGTCCAGTTCTAAGAGTACAAGTTGCAATCACGTAGATACCGCAGATCACGATTCCAGCAATTCCTAAGATGCTAGGGATATACTTGTCTGCGATAGTTTCGCTCTGTTTCACTGCCATGCCGATAAAGTACAGTGCAATAGCTACTACAATAAGTTCCGGCTTTACATAATTGATAATCTGTTCCATGTTCATTCTCCTTATCATTTTAATCCAATCTGTGCTGCTACCACTCCGACCACAAGTCCGATGACTGCTGAGAGAACATATTTAACTACTGTTCTCCACATTTCTCCGTCTCTGCCCTCTAAGGCTTCCAGTCTCTCTCCTTGTTTCGCCTGTTCATTCGCCATACTTTCCATATTATTCGCAAGCTTCTCAACAGATACCGTAAGAGCTGTATTCTGTTTTACAGATTCCTCTAACAGCTCAATCCGTCTATTCTGTCTATGCTGCTCATCCTCAATACGTTTGGCAAATTCTGTATGCTCTTCTCTTCCCACATATTCCATCACCATTCTCCTTAAATACTTATAGTTTTGATTTTGTTTTAGCTTCCAATAGCAATCCAATTATAGGTAGCATTATTCATGAATTTATATTCCTTCACTGATTCTGTCCAAGAGAATGTACCCCCAGACACGCTAAAACCAGATCTGTCTGTGATTCCACAAGGTTTTGAGTACACGCTGTAATCACCACAGAATGTCACCTTTGCTTTTCCTGCGGAATACACAGCAGTAACAACACCTACTGATGTGATTTTATCAGCATAGATTATCAGCTTATCAATCTTAGACAAGCCAGTATTGATAGTAGGAGATGATGTTGTTCCGGTTTTTACCTGTACACCAGAACCTCCACTATCCACTTCCATTGTTCCGGTAGCAACACCATCCTTGGATGTGAACCTCTTACCTTTTCGCACATCTTCTGGCATTGCGTCACCGAAGTATGAACCTAATGAACCATCGCCAAAAACTCTAATGATGCCTCCTTTTTTTAGGTAGGCTGATGCCTTGTCAAGAGAAACGTTGTTAAGAGTTATGCAAAGATCTCCATTATATTTACTCATAGTAACTCGTCCATTACCAACTGTAGGCTTGCTTCCCGTAAGCGATACCATACTTCCAGTGACTTTTTCTCCGTCAACATAAGCTGTCTTCCCTGATACAATGTCCTCTGATAATGCCGTAGCATCTGATGTGTCGATTCCGCTTGACTGTTTCATCGTTCCAACAATTCGCTGTCCACTACTATCATGAGCTGTAGCACCAGCCAGCAGATTTTCTGGTGCTACAGTGTCTTCTGCAAGATTAATCAGCGCACCAACTATCCTTTGTCCAGACCTATCGTGAGCTGTTGCACCTTCTAACAGTTGGTCTTCTGTAACTGTGTCCTCTGTCAAATCCAGTAATACACGTCCATCGTATTCGATTTTATTTACGTCCATATTTTGCTCCTCTCTAACTAACCGATTGTTACTGTAAGCCCACCTGCACTGTTTTCCGACTCAACATAAGGAATCTTTTCAACAACTACCTGTGAGAGACAGTTATAGCCTTCGTCCGGAAGAACCGTCTGCTGTGTGCTATTTGGAGTTATTGTCTTGGATTGTGGTTTCATTCCTTCACTACCAGACATCTGTCCATCGACACCGAGAATGTTGATACCTTCACGGATATTGGTAGGAATCAGCTTTTCTTTCTCTGTTTCCGAAATTCCGACTGTTCCGCTACCGTCATGATATCCTTGAGCAATTACATAGCTGTCATCTTTGTTCGAGATTACGCCTTTTACTGCTCCATTATTCGGCATCGTTCCAACTAGCTTCTTCCCTCTTGCATAGGCTGTTTTACCTTTTAAGATCTCCGCAACTGCTGCGGTTGCGTCATTGGAGTCCACATCGAACGTGCACACTCCTGTGACAACTTCTCCATCTTTTCCATGCGCTGTAGCACCTTTGAGAAGTTTGTCTCCCGTTACTGTATCGCCTGTTAAATCAATTAATGTTTTTCCACCATATACTACTTTGCTTACTGCCATTATTTATACCTCACTTCCGATATATACTGTATCTCCACCCTCTGAATTCCCGACTTCGAAGAATGGTATTTCTTTCACTGTTACATCTTTTGCTAAAAATTTTTGGGCTGTTTTTAGTTTCTGCTCCATTGTTTTCGGTGTAATATCATACTCTCCTTTATAGATTTCGACATCCCCACGATCTACAATTCTTTGGTAATGCTGAAACTTCATAGCAAGACCACTTTTATTTTCATCGAAACCAATATTCAGTTTTCTCTTCTGTTCATTAAACTTCACGTTTATCAGCATTAGATAACACCGTCCTTTAGGATTCGCCCAACATCAACAGTCTCAATGTTCGAAGCAAGTGCTTCACCATCGCGCGTAAGAACTCGTAACTGTATTTCAGCCCGCAAATTTCGTTGTGCGATTAGCTTCAAAGTTTCTTCCTGTGGCAACCTGACACTTAACATATTGTGCTTAAGAGTGCATTCATCAATGCTCTTCTCAATTACAACAGTTCCCCTTTGTGCTATCGTTACATACGCTTCTTCGAGCAAATCCGTTTCAAACGGTAGTGTAAACTCTAATACCGGTGTTGTCCCTCTTATCAATTACAACACATCCTCTCCGACAATGTAGTTATATTCATCAATTGAGATGACACCTTTTTCTACTCTCTTCTGGAGCTGCGCCTTTGTTACCCTGCCATTCTCGTACAGTCTTTTTAGGCTTTCTACTAAAATTCTCATTGTTTACTACCACCTTTCTTAAATGAGTCCTTCTTCCATCAGCTGCGCTGTGTACTCGTCAATTTTAAGGTTTGCATACTCAACCATTGCGTCTGTAGGAGCTTCATCTCCCTCGTAGTCCATATAACTCTCCGGATCAGCCTTGATCTGTTTAGCTGTCAGTGAGTGAGTGCGGAAGATGTTTCCATCATACTCATATGCCGTAGTCTCTTTTTCTTTGCCATCTTCCAGCGGTTCTGTCTCTGTAACTTCTCTTTCATTTGTTAGAATAACTGCATCTCTCGCTCCGTTTTCAAGCTCATAGATGTTTACTTTCTCCTGTTTCTCCGAAAATCTCATTGTTTTCACGTTGTTCTCCTTTCGCGGCTCGTCCGATTACTTTCTTAGCTGCCTTATTTATAGTTTCAATGTGGTATCGTCTTTGGAATCTCTTGCTATCCGTGTGTTTGATCGCTCCGTATCTTGCGACACAACTTCTTGCAAGTTTCAGTGGAATCTCTTTCCCGTGGCAGACATACGAATAGGCTCTCTTATAAGTTCTCCTTGCTTTCAAGAATGTTGATGAACGTATCGTCAGATTCTTTCTTGATATCTTCCGTCCAAGAATATCTACATATTCTGTTTGCAAGTCGATAAAATGAGCCGTCTCTTTCAATTCAAGACTTAACTCTTTGCTGATATATTCATTGAATCTTTTCACTAGCATTTTCATGTCTTTCTTGCTGTGACCGAAGAAAATGATATCATCCATCTGAAATAGCACATGGCTTGCAAGCCTTACTTTCTTGACTGTTCCATCTCTCCTCTTGCGAACCTTGAACTGTTGGCTTGCGTAAATATAAGCCTTGCTCAGATAGTAATTTGCTAAGAACTGGCTCAAATATGAACCTATAGAAAGTCCATACTTGAAAGTATCAATCAAGAAGAACACTAAATGAAGAAGTCTGTCATTCTTCACATCACGTTTCAACATCTTTTTCAGAACATTTTTATTTATGTTTTCATAATAATGCCGAACATCAGATTGCCATGCCCAACGGATATTTTTATCTACCAACCATTTCTTGATAGCTCCAGCTCCAAATTCATTACCTTTACGTTTAACTGCTCCGCATTGATAAAAGCCGAGTTTCTTTTCAAACAATTCTTTCAAGCCGTATACTGCGATATAATCGTAGATTTGCTGTTTAATATCTTGAATTCCGATATTTCGTAGCTTTCCGGTACAAGAATCTTTCTTGATTCTGTAACGGATTTTCTTCACGATATACTTCTGTTCCAGGATTTCTTGACGGATACCATCTATGACAGTTTCTACAATGCTGTCAAGCATGTATCTGCTTTCTTGAGCCATATCCATCAAGAGCTGATACGGAAGCCCTGTGTATTCCATGAACATGTGAATTGTGTCGCTACGTGTAATCTTATTGCTGATACAGCTCCATGTTGCTTCTGAGATTAATTCTCTGCTTGTTATATCAATGTTCTTGCAATATCGTTTCATTTTAGTTCCGAGGGACTTTCGGTTTTTCTACTAGCCCCAGCCCATACCAATTCGTATAGACTGCCAGTACCACTGCCGTGGCACCAGCTCCCTTTCTTGTTACTTATTTAAGACCTTTCGGTACAACTTATTGTTGCGAAATGCCGTGCAAGCACCCAGCGGTGCGTAATGTTTGCATAATAAAATTCAGAAGGCGTAGTTCCAATTCGTCCTAGAGACCTCGTTCCTGAGATTCGAGTAGCAGAAACCGCCATTCGTGCCATTCCTGAGATTCCCACGCCAGCACGACAAGTCCTATATTTTCTCTTCAACTTAATTAAGGGGAAGAGCCCCTCTTTTTTCTGCGAAAAAATTCACCCCTGAAAGGTGGTAGGAACTAAACGCAGAAGGCGCAGTCCCAATTCGACCCAGAGACCCCGCCCCAGAGATACGAGAAGCAGAAACCGCCAATCGCGCCATGCCCGAGAGACCCACGCTTCAAACCCCCTCTGTAACCAGTGCCGGTACCGCCTTTATAGAGTCTATCTCCAACACCAACAGAATCACCAGTTCCAACCGTTTTTAGATAATCAACACCAGTCTCAAGGTCAATGTCAATATCTCCAATCCAGCAGTCATTCGAGTCAATCATGTCCACTGTAACAACTTTCTTCCATCCTGAAGCTGTTGCAGACCAAGCCACGCCTTTTGGACGTACATAATACTCAACTGTACTGGCTGTGGTTTTGTTCCATATCTCATTCATGGAAATAAAGTAAGCTCCAACACCTTCCTCGATACCACCGAGCTTGAATGCGTGCTTACCGTCATTGGAAATGTATCCATCAGCTCCAAGTACTTCATCTGTTGTACCGGAATGCAGTGGCATTGTTGAAATATAAGCATCCGCAGTAATCGTCATGCCAGCCTTTTCGACATATACCTTGCTGTTTGCTGTATCCGCAATAGATTCGATCGCTGTAATTCTCACATTCTTTGCAATTGCATTCATGCTTGCCTGTCCACGATCAATATTATTGTTAGCTCCCGGAGTGCCGATTGATACCGTTTCTCCGGCATAGAAGTTCTTCGCCTGAGCTGTTGTAATTACCACGTAATTTACATTCTCGCCAGTTTCAGCAACTTTGTACTGCAAGTTATTGCTTGTGTTACCCTTAAAGTATTTCTGACTATTCTTTGTTGCATACTTAATCCACAGCATACAGAGCAGATATGCAGTACGCTCCGAACCTGAACCGACATATCCAGCACCTTTCTTTTTCAGCTCACCGATTGCCGACTGTGCAGAAACGAAATTGTAAATCGCGTTCCCGGAAGAACTGTATGCGATTCCGTCAATCAATCCGGCATAATATTTCGTAACGATTCCGTATCCAAGACTTTCATCTGTCCACGGAGTCGGAGTAACGCAACCGACTTCCGGATGTGGCGTATCAGAAAAATGAATGATGTAATATCCGTCAAATTCTTCCTTGCCCCAGTAAGTCGGCGGTGTCATGATTCCTACATCGACTCTTCCCTTGCTACGGAATCTATAATCTCCGCTGATTGCTGTCGGTATCTTCTCGCCCACATCGTTTACCGTAAAATCGCAGTCTATGTAATTGAAAGCATTTCTTCCGGCGAAATCATCCTGATTCTTTACCTTGTCTGTGGATGGAACTGCAACCAGTCCTTTTGAAGCATTCAGCTTTTCTCCGTCTGGATTCGTTGAATTTTCATAATTATAAAACTTCGTGGAGAACAGCTCTCCTGTTGCTGTATTCGCCCAGAAGTTTTTCCAGTTATACTTGCTTACATCCGTCACCATTGTCTTAATGACATTGCACGCCTCAAGGATTTCCTGTGATGTTTTTTCCATAGCAATATCTACAGATGCCTGTGCCATTATCATATCCTCCTATTTGCCATCGTCATAAGTTACTCTAAGTCCACCTGATTCGTTGATTGAGAATGAGATTCCTTTGCCATTTGCCTTTTCATCATTTAGCAAAGCAATGTCTGCTTTATTCTTGACGATCTGTTCTTTGTCTGTGATAAGCTCTGCTGCCACATCATTCATGACTTTGAGTTTCTCCGCACCAGTTGCATTGATATCTTCGATGGCCTTTTTGCTTGCATTGTTGATGTCGTCGACAGCCTTTTGACCTGATGCAGTTATATCCTTGTTGAGCTGTGTCCCCTCTTCGATTTTACCGCTAAGAGAAGTGCCCAGTGTCTTAGCCTGTCCGACAGTTTCATCCAGCGACTTCTTAGCCTCTGCTGATACGCTGACGGATTTATCAAGCGCTGACTTCTTAGCCGTGGCTTCTGCAATGGATTCTCCAAGTGATGTGTCAACTTCATCGACCCTTTGAGTCATCCTCTGAATCTCACTGTCTATATGCTCTGTCACGCTCTGTACAGATGATTCTTTCTGTTTCTCAATAGTACTTACACTCTCTGCCTTCTTGTCCTCAATCGACTTCAAGGCTTCTTTGGTTGCTGCATTAAGTTCCGTCGCACTGTTCGCAATTTTCTGTGCAGATTCAGCCGCAGCATCCTCACTGGCTTTTGCTTTCCGCTCAGATGTTTTCGCACGTTCCGCTGCGTCGTTGACCGCCTTGACTGCATCTCCGAACGGATCAGTGACTGTGTTATCCGGCGTAACATGATCGCTTGGCTTCGGTCTTGCTTTTACCGGAATTCTGATTCTATATACTGTGTTTCCTGATACTCCGTCCTCGACGTACACGAAAGCGTAGATATTGTAATCAAATGGTGTTCCATTGTTCTCAAGCATAGTATCAGGCACTTGAACTTCTATGGTTCCATTTGTTGCTATGCCTACTTTTGTTATGGAATCTCCACTGGTTTCGCTGAGCGAGAAATGCACTTCAGCAGTTCCAGGAAGATTTTCTCCTTTTATGCGGAGAATCTTTCCATAATCGTACTGCCACACTTTCTCGGCATTTACAAACCGATATTCGAGCATAATTTGAATTATGTTGTTTTCCATGATATAGCTCCTTTTCTGTTCTTTAGTTTTGATACAGCTTTTATGCAATCTTATTTTAAGCGTACTCGATTCAAACTGTTGTAATGTACCCATTTTGAGTTTTAAGTGTAGCAGAAAGCAGACCTTAATTAATCCGCCTTTTTGTTGTGTAGTCTGACCATTTACTCATGTTCATTCTCCTTGCCCTTGTTCTGAAGCTCTTCTACTATAGCATCTGTCTGTTCTGTCATAAAAGCTACCTGTTGTCTATGTTCCTCTCCCAGTAAGGACTCCATGATTAAGCTGATAACAGCACCGTCCAAGCCGTACCGAGATGCTGCTGTGTTGACAGCCAGTCTAAGATAATTCCTACACTGGTTGACTCTAAAGTTAAAAGGTAACGCGATCTTTTCTTCCTTTTTTTCTTCTGCCATGATTTCTCCTTTCTACAGAACTTCCCACAAATCTTCTGATTTCTCGGGTGAATTCTCTTGTGCGGTTGTATGTGATTTCATGCATTTGCACAATACAAGACTTTCCTCAATCTGTGGCTCTTCATTATCAAGTGCCACTGTGGCAACCGCATTGGATACACGTACCGCATAGCGTTCGCCCTCTTTTACTTCCATGCCTTCTTTCCAGGCAGGGAAACAGTACGGCAATGATGCCGCCTGTTCGTCTGTAAGGTTACTGGCTGTCAGTTCGATAAGTTTCCTAATCTGCCTTGCGGCTTCTGTCATGCTCATGATTCTTCTCCCAGTATGATTTTTAGTGCCGTTTCTTCACTACTTTCTATTCGCTCTATTACGTTCTTGCTTGGTTGCACTGTTTTTTCTGTTGATACTCCTTCTTCCAGTATGTATTCATCTATATTCCGTTTCTCTATATCAATTTTTTCTTCCGCCTGCTCCATGTTTGCACCTCTTACTTTTCGTAATAATTTAAATCAATTAGGATCCCGTTCTTAAATCCCATGCGTCCATTTGATCCCCACGTCTGAAGTGTACCATCTGAATTAACAGCTAATACCTGAACATAATTGATTGTTTTTGTAATCCCACCACCCTCAAATGACGGGTTTTTTAGCGTCCAATTATGCATATCGATGTTGCACCCCATATTCACGGCATCTCCTGTGTAATTATCAAAGCCAGCACTTGCATAAGTCATCTTCATTAAATAAGATTTGTCATTCCTATTTTTCTTATATGACCATGACATATACCATCCATCGTACTCAAGGTCGAATACCAGTCCCTTTTTGTTCGCATCGCTTAGCAAGTAGTTTGTACCGATATTGCCTAGCTCTGTGTCTCCTAGATAATACCTCGTGGCACCGGATGACATCTCGGCTTTTCTATTTCCTGATACTGTTGTAACAATTCCGTTGATATTTGCGTTCTGACAAGTAAGTATTCCACTTCCTGTCATGCTTGAATAGGTTGATTCCCAACTAAGCTTGCTCGCTTTTAAACGGATAGAATCCGCTTTCTGCTCAATGATTGACGCTACATCGTCCGCTGTGACTTTCAGGTTTATCTTTCCATCAAGGACTTCTATTTGTGCAATAGCTTTATTTGCAATAGTATCATCCGTGTACTTTGTAGCAAGCACCCAGTCTGATGAGCGGTAATATCCGGTTTGTCTTGAGGTCTGGCACCGCATCAGGTCACCTGTGCTTCCTTGCGTCCACAAATCTCCGACATCATAAGGTGGAGTCGGTGTTGATGTGAACACTCTTCTCTTTCCGTCTGCGGTATCTTGAGCTTTTGCTGCCTTTTGCATAGCAGACTCGATGTCCGCATCCTTAACTCTTACCCACTGGAAAGATGTATCAACTTTCATGTAACGGTAGGTGAAACCTTTGCTCTTCCAAAAAAAGAGGTCACCAACGTGCTTCTGTCTCGCGGATGCCGTAGTCCATTCGGATGCAGGAAGGTTGGAATTGCTTGGAGCATAGTCGAAGTAGTAAGTGTCTATCTTTCCATCTATTTGTTTCTGTACTGATTCCTGGTCCGACTTGTAAACATTGTTCACGAAGTTATCAACTTTTTCATCCGCTTTTTTGCCAGCTATTTCACTAACAGACTTTCCGGTTATAGTAACTGATTCTGCATTAATAACTACTCTTCCAGTTTCTGTATCAGCATAAAAAGTGATATTTCCGTTCTTATCTTTAACAATAATCGAACCTGAATTGATGTAATCTGCATTGATTCCTGCAGCGTATAGGATCCTTGTAATCAGATCACCGGTAAGGAATAGTCCATAAGGATATGTCTTGCCACCATCATTCGAGATACCAATTGCTTCAGATGTGATTCTAATTACATTCTTCGATTCTTCTACTGTTGGCTTATCATGGACATATGTTATTGTGCTTCCGTCTGGCTGAGTAACTTCTGTAGCATACATTCCAGATGCATTCTCAAGTGTCTTATTAAGGTTCTCGACAGCTTCTTCAAACTCTGTCTTCGTATTCTGTACATCCTTTTTCACATGCTCATATATTTTTGTAGCTTCGCTGTAGTATGTACTCTTCTGACGTTCCGGGTCTTTAATACCACATGATAATTGACTATTTCCAAGATAATTGAATTCATTGGATGTGACAAATGTTGGATATACTTTTTCTTTTCTATCCACAACGCACACAAGGTCCATAAATTCAATCGTAGGATTCGGGAAGAATTCTCCACTAAACGACCGCATGCGTGAACCGATCAGCACTTCACCAATCAGCTGTAGAGCTTCCTCCTCGTTCCCTTCAATAAGAGGATTCGTGATTTCCAATGCATAGTCCTCAGTACCTCTTAACAGTATTGTACTCTTGTTTTCTTCCTTCTTTGTGGTCGCAATTCCAGTGATTGTAACCGGGTCCGTTCCGATATCGGGATCCGTTGGATAATTCTCTAATATGCAGTATCCGGCCCCTTCTTTTAAATCTGCTTTTTTTGTGATGTTTGCTATTGGTGAAAAATTATAGCTCTTAATTGTAAGTGTTCCATTCTGGATAATCGCATTTCCGACAGCAATCTGTGCAATATATCCGATTACCTCTCGGCAAGTTACCTTTTTCGGTGCGTTCTTGATAGAATAATCCTGATTCTTAAATGTCGGACTTCCAAGAGATATATCGCATGTGTTACATACTTCTCTTAAGAGTTGTCCGGCAGTAGTTGGATAAGATAGCTTTGAACTGAAATCAATATCCGCTTTATGCATATCATCGTATCCAACAAGCTCAATCGTATCACCGACAGCGGTTGGTTCAAGGACTGTGAATGTTCCTTCTAACAGTCTTTCTGTTCCGCTACTTACGTCTGCTTCTGTATGCAGTGATATTTGTGCGTAATAGAAATCATAGTTAGAATATCTCTCATCTAGGTTGTCAATAACCAATGTGATAGATTTGGAGAGTGCGGATCCCAAAGGAAATTCGTTACCTCCATCTTCTGAATATCCATTTCCACTGATAAAAAAATCATTTTCTGAATCAAGGACTAACTTCTCACCGTTTTTCAGTGTAATCGATGCGTAAGCATAGAACGGACCACCTGACTTTATGATGTTTTTGAATTCGTTGCTTACATTCTTCATAATCTACCTCTAACTTTATAAGGTCAGCGATCATCTCTAAATGATGACCGGTATAAACTACAATGGATTAACTGATGTGACCTGAAAGCTCAGTTCATCCAACTTTTCTTCTCCGACTACTAGACTGATACAAGGTGCGTTGAAATTTGCAGCATAGAACGGTGATGTTTCCCACACTCCCTTGTAAACGTTATAATGGAAGAAATCAAACTCCGCTTTGCCAAGTACCTGTTTCAAAATCTCTCCACCGGTCTTTGCCGGAAGGTCTGTCCATTTCAGTTCATAGGCTTCTACTGTGAAGAGAGGAGAATTCTTCATATTTCCCCTCATTGTTCTTCCTGAATTCTCAGTGGAAGTAGTAGCCATTGATATCTGGTATCCGTCCTCGTCCACTTCCGGTGCTGTGTACGAACCGAGTTTTAAATGATTCTGTGCCATGTTCTACCTCCTAAGCCATTTCAAACGGATTTCTTCCCGTCTGTGTTCTCATGTTCTTTCCTTCTTCAAGTACAGCCTTCGCAATCTGTCTACGGTTCAGATATACCGGTACTTCAATCTTGCGTGAGTTGTTTCCGGTCTCTTCTCTTACAATCTTGCGTATAAGGCTTTCAGGTGCTTCGATGTTGTTACCACTCTTCTGGTCGCCAAGCACTGCCATGAACTCTTTGTTCGGCGGGATAACTGCTCCTTGTGCTAAATACGGAACCCGTGGAGTTGAAATATATCCAATGTTGAATCCGAAAGAAGAATATCCGGTTAAATCCTGTACCCACCCAGGAAGATCAATCGAAATCGCATTTAATGCATTTGCAATTCCATGCTGCATGCGTTCCACTGCATAGAGTAACTGGTTGATGAATCCAATGATTGCATTAATCGGAGATTTCACAATACCAGCAAAAGCTCCCCATACTCCACTGAAGATTTCTTTCACTCCGTTCCATGCTTGACTCCAATTCGAGCTGAAGACGCCAGTAACGAAATCAATAATTCCCTGGAATACTTGTTTCACGGAATTAACAATATCTTTCAGTGTTTTTCCCCAAGATTCCATGTACATTCCGACCAATCCGAATGTCTTTTCGAAATTCACGCGGAATACTTTTTCAAGGAAGTCGCTGAATGGCGTCAGGATATTATCCTTGATAAATGTGAATACTGCAACAATTGCTTCTTTCAATCCTTCTGCGATAGCTTTTAATCCCTCGGTTACAAGTGTGGTATCGTCAGTAAATACTCCTTTGAAGAAATCTAAGAAGCCATTCAGTACTTCAAGGATTCCAGCTGTAATCTGCGCTACTGTTCCGAACAAATTGATAAATGTCGTAGCAAGCCACTCAAATATAGGAGCTAAAACAGGTATGATTGTTTCTATCAGCCAGCTTATGAATGGCGCAAGAATGCTTTCCCATAAAATGCCAAGAATATCTATCACTTTTCCGATTAATGTGAGTGCCTGCCCTATGGCATCACTGACCGGACCATTCAAAACTTCTGATACTAGTGTTGCAATATTCGAAAGCACTGGCGCAATGTAATTATTGAATACATTAAGCAAAGCTCCAACGATCATGCTGAATCCATTCGTCAGTTTTTGGAAGTATGGGGCAATGTGGTTGTCGTATAAATCCGTCACACCATCTGCGACATTATGAAGAAAAGTTTCTATTCCTTGTGTTATCGTTTCAATCGGAGCAAGCAGTTCATTGATTGCAGTAATGATTTTTTGCTTATTATCAACAATCGGCTGTACGATAGAATTAATCAAATCTCTTGCGAAAGATGCTACTAATTCAGAAACTAATCCAAACGCTGTGGCGAATATTCCTATAATATTTCCAGTGATATTCTGCGCTGTCTGTGAACCGAATGTCTGAGCAAAAATTTCTGCGATTGTAGCTGCAAGAGTGCCAATCAAATCCATGATTTCAGCACCTATATCAAACATTCTGGTAAGATAACGTTTTATCCTGTCTGCATTCTCGGCAAGATAGCTTTCGATTCCACCTACTATATTCACTGCTATGGTCAGCCCTATGCTCACAAATGCTCCGGCAATCTTCCCTAGATTGTAAATGAATTTTCTAGCAAAATTCTTCGCTGCTGCTTGAACATCTTTATCAGTAAATATGTCTCTGATGTATCCGCTGATAGAATTTAAGTCCTTCTTGAGTTCTTCAATCAGTGGCTTGTAATCTCCGAGTCCATCCCAGAATCCACTCATGAAGATATCTCTGATCTGCTTCAACTTGTCCAGTACGGATTCAAGCAAGGATGCAAACTTATTGTCAATCGGTACTTCTTCGAACAATGGTCCGGAACCACTACCGCCACCGGCACCACCTCCACCACCACCGGATCCACCAGAACCGTTTCCTGAGTCTTGCTTATCCATTTTATTGATATCATCAAGTGGCGATAAGTACTCTTCCGCAGCTTCCGTAGCTTCTTTTGTTCCGTCCGCTGCATCTTTCGCACCGCTTGCCGTATCCTTAAGGCTTCCGGCATAATCTTTCTGTACTGCGATTGCCTTCGTGTACGTACTCTTTCCAGACAAGAATGAGAAGAACATACTTACATAGCTTGCAGCTGTTGAAAGCATATCAATGAATTTGCTAAGAATCGGTGCTACTATATTTAAAATTGGTGCAAACGCTGTCGCAAGGCTGTTCTTAAGCGTCTCAAGACTTCCCCACAACATTGATATACTGTTGTTTGTGCTACTTGAGTACTGTGCAAGGTTTGTGAACCCGTCCTTGATAGCACTAATTGCAGCCGAAAACGCTCTGAATGCTATGCTCATTAATAAGGACATCTTAAGCATTCTTCCAATGCTGAACCTCGCACTGTTCGCAGCTTTTCCAGTTTTCGCAATAGACTTTGATGCCTTCTCACTTGCGCTTGCTAACTTCTGCTGTGCCGGTGCTGCACTCATCAACTTCTGCTTGTATTCGTCCACACTTCCTTTTACAGAATTGTACGATGTGTGAAGTCTGTTATTCATGTCCGCAAGCTTTCTCTCTTCTGCTTGCAATGTACGCATGCTGGCTGCTGCTTCCTGTGTCTTTGATCCAAGCGTAAATGCCCCACCTGACGCTTCTAAGTCAGCTAATTCTGCTTTTGCATATTTGATTTCATTCTCAAGCTCTTCTATGTCATACTGCATCTTCTTGAAAGATGAACTACTCTGCTTTCCTCCAGTAGAAAGAAATTTATCCTGTGCAGCTTTCAGCGAATTCAGTTTCTGAGTAGCCTGTGAAATCTGTGTTTGTATCTCTCTGTATTCATCTGTTGGTACTTTCTGCTCACCGTACTCAGCAATCTTTTTCTTCAGTTCAGATACTTTCTGCTCCTGTGCAGCATATTCATTGTTTAACTTGGCGAATGCATCCGCTTGTTTGTTGAGAGCTGTCTTAGCTTTGTTCCCCATATCATTAACGGAATTTGCCATTCTTCTGACAGCTGCTTCAACTTCTTTGCTTCCGGCTTTCATGCCGTCAGCGTTAATCTCTGTGTCAATTATGATATAGCCGTCGGCTTGTGCCATTTCTAATCCTTTCCACCGCTAATTGTCTGCGGTCAGCGAATATCTCTATTGATATCCAGTTATTTATTCAATCCGAAGAGTTCACGAAGTTCAGCTTTCTCAGCATCACTTCTCTGCGTGCTCTTCAGATGCAAGTCCACAATAGACTTATTATTTTTGTAGTATTCCTGTTCCCACTTCTCTAACTTCTTACCTTTCCTTTTCTTGTCTCGGATGCTGACTACTGTTGAAAATGTGCTTTCTCCGATTTCCATATAGAGTCCGAAGAATGTCCACCAGTGCATATACTCTGTGGCACGCACATCAGCGTTATTTACCTTATTCACAGCCGGTATAATGATTGGTGCATCCTGTTCCCAGTCCATTGTCCTAGGTCTAGGTTTGCCATCATTCTTGATACCGCAGTCGATGAATTCACACGCTTTTCTTGATGCTTCTTGCCAGTCCTTAGGTGACATAGAGTCAAAGTCAATATAGAGGATTCTAAGCATTGTGAATACTTTCTCCTGGTCCTTCTCTTCCTCTGTCATTCCGAACTCAAAGATTTCAGGATCATTCATAGCAGAAAGAATATCCAATATTACTCTAAAATCAGAGCGTATCGAATATTCTTTTCCATTGACTTCTAAAGATGTGGGAAGTTTCCACGGATCCATATTAGTTGTGGTACTTGGCCACATACTTATTCATGCGACTCTGTACCTTTTTTGTACGTGTGTTCATTTCACGTTCGATTACTTTTGCAATGGATGAAAGCACGTTCTCAATGAACAGCTCTCCGTTCGCAAGAGGGGAAAATGCTCCGAGAATGGAAAAGAAAGCTTCTTTTGCATCCGCTCCAACGAGATAGGAGATTCTGTTCATGATTTCTTCTTCTGCTGTTCTCATATCCGTTTCAGTAGGATTCTCCGGCAGCTGATAAGAGTTGTAGAAGTCAACTACTTCTTCATATCTCTTCACGATATTTGTATCTGTAGGTCTAAACTCGAACTTGCCGAGTACCTTTCCTCTTTTGTTCTCAATCGTGTAGACTTTGCTACCATCATCAACTACGATCTTGTTTCCAATTGGTTTAACTAATTTGTTTGCCATCGTATTGTCCTTTCTGCTCTAAGCCTAATACTTCTTTATGCTCTTCATCGTATACTGAAAGTTCTTCAGTTCAAGCTGCTACGATTTCTCCCTCTGTGAACTCTGGTTTACCTGTCTTAAGAGAAGCAGCCGTAACATAGCCTTTTGTTCTCTTTCCATCATCAGATACATCGAATGGAATGTTGATTCCTGCTGTGTCTCCACCGTAGGACTGTGGTTTAACCATTACTTCCTGTACATAAGCAAGGTGCTTCTCTGCCACTGTATCCTCTACAATAACCTCAAGCATAAGTGTTCTACACTCATCTCCCTTCTGTCTGTTCAATGCGATATCTCTAAGCTTTGTGTACAGTTTAGAAGACGGATCCGCATAGAATGGATCAGCTGACATGGAAGGTGTGTATCCATTGTCAGTCGTCTTTGTGTTACCGAGAATGTTTTTCTTCTGTTCTGTATCAGGATTCAGTTCTACAGACATTTCCTCGATATCATCACCGAGAATCACCCAGTCTGCTGTATCTGCTGCCTTCTTGAATGTTGAATCAAGATAGTGCATTAATGCTTCACGCTCTAATTTAGCCATGATTGTTATCCTCCGTTATTTCTTGTAGAATATGTTTCTGTATTTCAAGGAGATACTGATTGCCCAGTCTTGGACATTACCATCACTCACATTATCTAAGTGAGCCGGTGTAAGCCTTATGATCTCCTCTATTTTTCTCTCTTCTGTAAGCACTGGATATTCTTCCAGTTTTACTTGTTCTCCATTTATTACAACCGTCTGCTGTTCAAGCCACTTTCCAAGAGTGTCAAGGAATTCTTTGATACTGGCCTTAATCTTTGGAGAGTCGATTGAAGACCGGTAAATCACATAAAAAGGATAGTTGCACAACTGGTCTACTTTTCCAGTTACGCTCTTCTTTTCCAGTACAATCACCGCTCCTGTCACTGGATAGAAGGCAATACCGCCATCTTCATCTAGTGTGGAGAATCTTATCTTTTCGTCTTCCTCTAATCCTGGAAAACTATCGAGAAGAGAAACGAGTGCATCAGTTACAGCTTCGTAACCGTCTACATCGTACATGACCGGTTTCTTACTTTCCTCCGGCAATTCGTTTCACTCCTTTCACCCAAGGCTTCACATTCTCTGGCTTTGCAACATCAAACCAATGGTCTGTTGCTCTAGGATGTGCTGTCTTATCAAATACAAGGTCTCTGTCTGTTACTACTTTCTTCGCTCCAGCTCTTGCCCACGGTGAACCTGTGACAGGATCCACCATGACTTTTCCTTCATAGAGGAATCGTCCGTAGGGTGGAGCACCGGCAATAACCCGTCCACTGCCTTGCATGGATCTGCTCATAATTGCAGACACGTTTCTCATGTTGCCATCACGAAAAGGCATATACTTTTCCATATCAGTGAACACTTGACCGTCTAACCAGTTCTGTGCTTCCTGGAACTGCTTTTCAAATCTGTTCAAGCTAATGTTCACTGTGATGTCACCGGCTACCATCGAAAAGCTTGGAAAATGAAATGTCTTACTCATATTACTTACCACCAATCTCGAAATGAGGAATCAGCGTGTAAGAGCCTACACTTGTGATTAGGAAGACGTTATCCATCTTCTTGTTCAGATAATCGTAAAATCCTTTGTTGGTACGTGACGTATAGTCTTCATCGGCAATTACCGTTTCCGGATATTTGCCTTCCATGAAGATGTCACCTGTCGAAAATGTGATTGAACCCTCTTTGTTTTCCGAAGTTTTCCACACTTTCGGAGTGAGATAGGAAAGATTGCACACTGTCCTTTCTCCCTCACATACCTTGAAAGGTACATGAAGATTAGCTGTATCAGCCGTATCCAAGCCAGTTTTGGCAATGTTGGCTGCCTTGTCCGTTATAAGTGTGACTCCGGATATAACATGAGGATACCAATATATGGCATCATTCTTGTCAGTGTATTTGTTGAATACAGTCACAGTCTTGTCATACATCAGTATCCCCTCCTTAATAAAATTCTTTTCCACATTCCTTACACTTCCACACATGATGAGTCTTGTACTCATTAGGAGCAATCTCATCAAGGAAAGTTGAAGAATATGTTAATTTTTCGTGTCGGCATGTCAACCGCTTGAGCCATCTAAATACCAGCATAGAGAAGGCACACTCCTTTCTTATCCACAACACCTTGCAGATATTCAGAAGCTACCTGTCTGATCAGAAGAGCTTCCACTTTCTTATCCATCGACGCTCGTGCATAGATGCTATCTGCTGTTCCGTTAGTCCCAGTGACGAAACTAATGCTTTCAGCACCTGACGTAATGGATGCTACTTGCTTCTTACTCACAGAACCGTCTTCGTGTTTTACCACTCCGACCGTATCCATTGATGCTTTTCTGATCGAGTCAATCTGATGCAGTGCTTCAGCAACCGCACAGACAGCTTTCTGGACCTTTGTATTAGCTTTCTCATCTTCCGGAAGACCATCGGCTAATCGGTCAAAGGTGATGCTGTCTACACGTTCGCTTGCTCGTTCTGCATACTTAGGAAACTCTTCCTCTGTCACGGCATCTCCAAAATATTTAGTTGTATAGAACTGATAGTCTGTGTATGCCATGTGAATCTCCTTACTCAGCTTTTTTTCTTGTCTGCTGTTTCTTCTGTGACTTTTCTGCTACTTCTTCGTATTTGTTAGGGTTGCTCTTCATACTGGCAATACTATCGGCATTGTCAGTAGAAAGATACAATCCTGTCTCTTTGTCCAAGAACTTCATCTTAATCAACCACCAATTTTCTTATTTTTGAAGATAAGGTCCGGTGTAACAGATTTTGTTCCGAAGTGATAGAACAGTTCGATTCCGTAAGCGTTTGACAGTGGAATCTTCTCTGCATTGTAAGGATCTGACATTACTGGCTGCGCGATTGCACCGTCAACCATTACGAGAGCCTTAACATCTGTTGGAAGATGCACGCAAGAGTATGTCTTAACACCGTGGAAAGCGTAGAACTCTTCGTCAGCTGCTCCAACACCAGGAACTGTTACCTTGTCAAGGTATGTTCTGATTTTTCCGTAGTAGTCCGGATCCAGTACCATGTGCATCATTGATCTTGGAACTCCGTCCACGTACTCATTCTTTGTTGTCTCGCACTGCTGAATCATTTTCTCTGCAATCTCTTCAATTGCTGTGATTCCTGTCAGATCTACTTCTGTAGCATCTGTACCAGCTACTTCGAAGAACTTTGTATCAAGCTCTGCTGCCATTCTAAGCGCATGGTTTGCTGTTCTCTTAGCAATAAGTCCTTCAACCCCAAGCAGAGAAACATCTTTCTGCTCTACTTCTTCTACGATCTCTCTGTCCTGATCGATTGGAATTGTTACCGGTTTACCTTTAACACCGTCACCCTTTGCAGCTGTTCTAGCTGTTCCGTAGTTCTTCGGTGTTGCGTTTGCAAATCTCTTTGCTTCTACTGTTCCGGCGTGAGGATCACCAGAAAGCTCTGTGTTCTTCATTGCTCCGGAAATTGTAAGTTTCTGTACGTTCTCGATTACCTTTCCGTATTCCTCTGCAAGGAACATCTTTCCAGATGGATCGAGAAGCATGTTTAATGACTGAATTCTTGTATCTGCCATGTTTGTATTCTCCTTTAACTTTTTAAGGTCAACGATTATCTCTGATTGATAACCGTTCTATCGCATGACTACCATACTGCCGGTGGTGTGTACACTGGATCCTTGCCGTCTCCTCCACCTTTGTTTGTAGGTGCTGTGAAAGTTGGCACATTCGGAGCATCTGTTGGAGCAAATGCATCTTTCTGTGACTCTCTCAGCTCGTTCATGTAATCATCGAGTCCGAGGATTTTTTCACCTTCACGTTTCAGCCCTTTCTCTTTGATCATGCTGATAATTCCTGTCTTAGCAAACTCAGATGTGAATTTCTCACCTGACAGTGCCTTAATCAGTGCATCATTGAAGTCTCTCTCTTCAATCTTTGCTGCATAATCTTTCTCGCTGTCCGCAAGTTTTGTCTGCCACTCTTTCTCTGCGGTCTCTGCTTTGGTTTTCCACTCATCACGTTCTTTTGTGATAGCATCAAAGTCTTTGCCCTCAAATCCTTCAAGTGTAGACTTGGCTGTGTCATACTGTGTTTGAATGTTGTCTCTTTCCTGTGTGACTGTATCAAGCTTTCTTCCCTGTTTCTCAAACTCGGCAAGAGTCTTGTAATTCTCATTCACACCGGTTTCGATTGTTTTCTTCTGCTCATCTGTAATCTCAAGACCAGCATCGGAAAGAATCTGAATAATGTTTTTCATGTTTCATATCCTCCTCAACGTATTTTATTAACCGTTTCGTCCACGGTAGGGATTCAGACAGATAAACCTCTGTCAGGGTAATCGTGGTTGAGGGAGTCGAACCCTCATAGCCATTACCACGCAAGAACAGATGCTATAGAAAGGCAGATTCACATCTGTCCCCAGCTCCATTAGGAGCAAAGCCTACCGAGATGTGCGATACCTCTTAACAGGATTCCCCTAGTAGGCTATTTTTTAAAAAGGAGGTGCAAAAATATGATATAATCTTCACCCAATATCCATTATGGATGTTTTTGATTACTTCGTTGTACCCATCTTTAACTCTTTTTCGCACTTTCGTATCTTCTGGCAGCAGCTGCACTCTTCATAGCTTGCTTTCTGTCCCACTGTGCGACTTTCAATCGTTCTGCATACTCTCTCAAGTCATTCTCTTCACAAAATGCACTGTACCGCTTGTTCTGAAGCTTCAGTGTGTGAGCCTTTCGGTCTAGCATGTTCTGCAATTCAAACCTTGCCTTATCATCCTTACAGTTATCAACAGCTGTCTGCAAGTTCTGTATCTTCCTCTTGGTGTCACGGATCCTACGCTCCTGTACTCTCTGTTTCTTCTGCAATTCCTCAACCTTATGGTTGTCAGCAAAGTTAATCTTCTTGTCATCATAAGGATTATTTACTCCGTCACCACTTCCGAAAGAATGCCGGCAGTTCCATCCGCAGAGTCCTTCACCAGTTCCGAATCCTGTGGTCTTAACGAAGTCCGGGAATCTCTTATCCTTTCCACTTCGTGAGTAGAATCGTCCTTGCCACCACAAGTGATTGCCAGGATTCATTCCACCGTTGCCGGTACGTGCTCCTAAGTGAGCAGACACAAGAACGGTATCCCAGTTCATTTCTTCCATTCTCTTCATAGAGATGTCGGCAGCTGCTTGTCCCACTCCTGTCCTCACGATCATCATCGTTGCTGACTCAATGCTCATTCTGTACCCAGTAGGATAGTTCACTTTGAGTCCTACTTCTGTGATATTGTTAATTACATCTCTGACCGCTTGTGTGTACGATACAGCACCGGTAGACACAAGATGGTAGGCATTGTCCATCTGATTGATGAAAGTCCTCTGTGCATCCAGTGCTGTGGTTCGTGTGAAGTTGTTCCATTCTCCGGCAGTAGCAAGGTAATCTCTCTCAAGGATCCTGAGCATGGTTGGAGATTGCATCAGTGCTGTTGGAGTGAGTCCGGCTGCAATATACACAGCATCATCCCATTTCAACGAAGTGATACCAGCATCAATGAAAGCATCTTTGATTTCTTTCTGCTGTAACTTTGTCTTGTCCGCTATTTCCTTCTGGATATCCTCTAGCAGTTCACCAGACTCTTGAAGCACTTGTATCTGCCATCGGTCTGTCTGTGTCAGCAGATAGTCCTCACCTCTGCCGAGTCTCTTCATGATTCTCTCAATGATCATGTCCATAATAGTGCGATGAAGGGACGAAGATATCTCCTCCGTCCCTTCTGTTATTCTTTGTAAGTATTCAGGTGTTAGCATTATTCCTCACCGTCTTTGTCATTTTTATCATCCTTTGTAATGATTGCAAAAAGCAAAATTGTTACGCAAATGATAAAAATATTCATAGTTGATACCGCCATATTGTCACCGCCTTGTTTATTCCTCTGTATGACAGGTGTTTGTCAGTTTCTTGTACACATCTTCATACAACTCCTGTTTGTCACCATTGTATGTGTACTCTGCATAGATACCATCACCATTGACGTTAGTTGATGCAAGGCACTTGTAATTCTGCAAAGTCTTACATGACCAAACGATAAATACATTACTTAAATCAATCGGTGCTCTCAGTGAATACACCATTTCTCCATTATTGTTATACCATTCAACAAGTTTCTTTTTGCATACACTCTGAAAGTGATCCATTCCTGTGATAATCATGATTAAGTCTCCTCATAAATAATATCCAAACCATACGCAAGCGCAGCATCATGTTCAATCTTGCATCCTCTTGCATTCTCCCAGCCTTTGCAGAAGTATACTGCATGGCACAGAGACATATTCTCTAACGACTTAGCAAGGAAACATAATGGAATCTGAACTACTCCACGTTCTTTCATGGATTCATTGCTGTACCACTCATCTGTGAAAAGAGTATTCACAACCTCATATCCTTTTTCTTCAAGAACCTTAATTGTTTTCTCTCTTGTTGCTACGATTTCTTCATCAGTCTTTCCAGCCATTGGCTGACTTAACATTGCTTTCTTCATCATTAATCCTCCTGTTCGCCAGGACGTTTGCTTATTGGCTCTACTCCACCACGCTGCTAATTTGGCATTTTTCGTTCCCTCTAATATATACTTGCGTTCTTCTAAGTCACATCCCAACATAATTTGAAAAACATCTTTTTCCACATATTCTTCAAATTTTTCGGATACATTCACCCTATGGTGCGCAATCGCAAAATAATCTTCTAAATCTTTATCACTTCCATTTGCAACAATTTCTTCCGCAGTTGCAATAGAAACAGGTCTTTCCATTCTTTTTGCATTTTCAATAATTTTTTTTACATCTTCTTTCGGAATAGGACATTTTGCCACTACTTGATCCCCTGCAACGCAAAAAGAACCATTGAATGCCAAAATCGCATCAAATACAATCCCTTCAAACATTGGTATGGTAACAAACGGACGCCCTGTTGCGATACATATTTTAATACCATTTTGTTTTAATGAACATAACGCCTTCCTCATATTCGGTGTTATCTCTGTTTTTCCCATCTCTAGCAATGTTCCATCAATATCAAAAAAAATTATTTTTACTTTATTTATCTCGTTCTTAAGTTCATCTTTATTCTCGTATGTTCTCAAAATAGTCCTCCACGATTCTCTATCCCTTATTTCAGCAGCAACTGAACGTTATCATAAGCCAACTTAAATCTGTCAGAATGTATCATTTGCATTTTTTATATATGTAATCCAGTTTTTCAAACTATCCACGCTGAAATCCTCAAGTGCTGTTTTATAATGAACAAATGCAATAGGGTGATTTTGCTCCATCCATTTCAATGTCTTTTTCGGACCAAAATAAGGATATTGCATCAATTTCTGCTTTTGATTTTTGGGGACGGTTCTGTATATGTGAAATCACTTTCACTTGAAGTGCTTTTCCTCGTTCATTGCTATCTACAGTAATCTTGCCATCAAAGATTTGTACAAAATCACTGTTCAGATTATTTGTTCCGTCAGCATACGGACCATAAAGGATGACAGAAATAGGATTTTAGTTTCGCTTTATATATTCAATAATCTGTTCCAAAATAATCACCTCTCCAAACATCGATTTATAGGTACAATTTGTTTTCCTTTCTACCGGAACAGACCTTCTATAAACATCTTTGCAAATATACCATATCTATTAGTTGTACACCGCCCTCATAAATTAGGTGGTCATAATTATCGGTAAAGAAATTAGGAATCTTGTGAGAACGAACAAATCCACATTTTTCATAAAATGGTATCGTCAATGGACTGTCACCTGTTCCAACTTGCAAAACAGAATATTCATCTGCATATTTACCGGCAAGAAAATCAATTAGTGCTTTGCCATAGCCCTTTCCCTGATTTTCCGGATCGACTGCGATATTCTTAATTTCAAGTATTTCGTTACCTTCATCGGTGACAACACATTCAGCTTTTACATCATTGTCTTCAAGCACATACATAGTTCCTTTTTCAAGATACCGATCAACCATGCTCGCCTGTTCATCAGCTAATAACAATAATGATATAAACTGCTTTTTATTCTCATTCACTTCTCGGATTTTCATATCCATTACTCCGTCAAACTGGAAGTTGTCTTACTTCTTGTCATTGAAGTAGATGATAAAAGCACCCATTACTGCAATAGCAATGAGCAATCCAAACTCATCCCAATTACCTAAAAGTTCAAGTCCTACGACCGTACCTAAATAACCAACAATCAATGTAACAATTACTGCCAAAATCGCTTTACCCATATAATCACACTCCTTTGTCAAATTCCGATTCATAATGTAAGAGTAAGGTCTATCCGGCCTTGCTCTTTTCCTTTAAAATGGA
>OLSC01000144.1_pt1 | contig 95421 bp, 91 predicted proteins | sample 1672881 | NCBI WGS metagenome assembly OLSC01 (sample SAMEA3136733, study PRJEB25190) | human gut metagenome | biome: human gut; feature: human-associated habitat; material: faeces | place: Austria | collected 2013 | reverse complement strand
TTTGTTCCTGCTGGGAATGATACTTTATCAAATGTATTTCTAAAAGGTGTAAGTTTAAATTGAGCTTCACAAGCACCTTCTATATCTCCAGCCATATATTTATCATATATTTCAACAACTAATTCTGGTACTATGTTAGCTGTTGATGCTATTGCTCCAACTGCTCCATATGCTAATGATCCTAAAATCATAGTGTCTTTTCCAGCCATAACTTTAAAACCTTTATCTCTAGTTGTTCTTATAAATTCTGCAGTCAATGTCATATTTCCGCTTGTATCTTTTATACCTACTATGTTTGGAACATCAGCTAATCTATTAACTTTACAACTCTCGCCATAGCTTCTTCATTTATGTGATTTTCTTCATCTACAGGCGTAACTATAGGTACAATTATCCCCTTTATTGAACTAGTATCCATATTAAATCCCCCTAATTAAGCGTATATTTCTTCTTTTTCTTCTTCTCTTATTAAGCAAGGTTTTTTATTGTCAAACTTCCAATCTTTTATTAAGTATTGCATTCCTATACTGTCATCTCTTCCACCTAGACAATGTTCATTATATAATGCATTTGCTTCCATTATTTTATCCATATCTAGCTCTATTCCTAGACCTGGTTTTTTAGGAACTGCTGCAGCTGCATGAGTAAACATTGCTAATGATATGTCGAAGTGGTTGTTTGAGTGAGAACCCCAAGTTAGTCCCCAATCGTTTAATATTTGTGCCATACGAACACTTCCATCAAATCCCCAGAAATGAGGGTCAGCAAGGACTATATCGACAGCTCTCAATGAAGTCGCATGGTAGAATTGTCTCCAGTTAACTGCTATCATATTAGTCGCAACTGGTATATTTACTGCATTTTTAAATTCACACATTATCTCCATTCTTCCTTGTGGGAATTCCTGTTTTAATGCTTTTACAGCTTCCATCTCTTCTTCGCCTTTTAACACTCCACCTTTTAGCTTGAAATTTATAAATCCGTATTTTTCATGAAGAGTTTTCGCTTGCTCAACAATTCTCTCTGGAGTAAGCATCTCTTCTCTACGAAGTCTAAACCAAGCATCATCACTATCTGATTCATCTAAGTATGGTAGTTCTTTCGCTTTATTTTTATCACTTACATAAAATAAATATCCAAGTGTCTCTATCTCATCTCTTTGTTTTCCATCACCTAACAATTCGCACATAGGTAGATTTAAATGTTGTCCTAATAAGTCAAGTAATGCACATTCTATTGCCCATTGTGCCTTTACTACAAATTTTAATTTACGTATAATCACCACCATGAATTTCACCTATTCCTGTATTTCCTGAGCTATCTTTTAATATAACTATATTTCTTGTGAAATATGGTGCATGAGCCCCACTTAATGTCATCAACATACTGTCATACCCTGCAACAGGTATTACCTGCATCTCTGTAACTATTGGTGTTCCCTTTTTTGTCTCCATTACTTTTTCCCCTTTTGATATTATTTTATTAAACTTTATTTTGAAAAGCTTTTCATCTTTAAAATATATTGTTATGAATCTTTTATTTAATTCTATCTATTTGTTAAGTTTTTTTCAATCTCGATTTATACTTTTCGTTATACCGCACAACACTTTTGTATATTTGAACAAAAAAACCGTACACACAACAATCAAAATCATCATGCATACGGTTCTCACTAATCAACCTTAACCAATATATTAAACAGCTTCACATCAGTCAAAGCCTCAACTCCATATTCTATATCAGACTCCATAGCGATTATGTCCCCAGGATTAATTACCTTTTCGTCGTCTTTATTATATACAATTTTTGCGCTGCCTTCTAACATAACAAACAGCGTTTCCATTTCGTAATATTCCTTGCTTATACTTTCGCCTTTTGGAAATGAGAAAAATCTTATTTCTGTGTGGTCGTTGTCGATTAAAGCCTTGCTCGCTATCGATTTGCCTGAATGATTAATCATATCAGTTATTTTGATAACTTCGTGAGGCTTGATATTTCTTAGATATTTCATAGTCTATCCCTCTCTAACTACGACTAAAAGCATCTTCATGTCTTCTTTTGCAGTTACTTGATGTTGTATATTTGCTGGCATTACTACAAATTCTCCTGCTTTTGCTTCCATAACGTCGTCACCTATTTTCACTGTTGCAACACCTTCGTGAATGTATATCATTGCGTCGCCTTTTGCTGCATGAGGGCCTACTCCTTCGCCTTGTCCAAATGCCATAGCAGTTATCCCTACACCGCTTTTTTGTGCCATTGTTACTGTTTCTATTTGACCTTCATTACATTTTACTAAACTGCCAAAATCTATTGGTTTCCCTTTTTCTACGTTTTTTATTAATTCTTGCATTTTAATTTCTCCTTTTTATATATTTTTATAATTTTTTAGATTTATCTCAATAATGATATTATTTCTCTTCTAACCTTTATAAATTCATCAGAGTTTATATATCTTTTTCCTATATCATCTCTACTTAAGATGATTTCTTTTTCTACTGTGGAAAACAAGTTCTCGTCTTTGACAAACATGCGGGCGAGATAATTTGGTGTAGATAAACTTCATTCTATTCTTATGGACTAAAATTTTAGGTATATGGATAGGCGAAAATGAAATTTCTAAATTCTAGTACTCTATACTTACTGATTTGAAAATAGAATAATATACTTCAAACCAGTCATAAAAATATCAAAACACAAATACATTATAGTTGGTAAATCATTTTTGAAGATTTATAATATAAGATGAAAATATAATTAACATATAAATTATTAAGGAGATATAATTATGCATAATATCAAAGAATTTATAGATATGAATGAAAAAGATTTTGATTCATTTTTTAATATATTAGATAATTCTTTTCCCAAAAGCGAAAGAAGAGATTATCCATCTCAAAAGGATTTGCTTTCTATAAGTAACTATCGCCCTTTCGTATTTAAGGAAAATGATGAAGTATTGGCACTTATGGCTGTTTGGGAATTTAACGATTTTGTATATGTAGAACATTTAGCTGTCGACATCAAATTGAGAGGAAAAGGTGTCGGTACATCATTAATCAAAAATTATTTAAATAAATGTGACAAGAAAGTCTTCTTAGAAGTCGAACCTCCAAACTGCGATACATCTAAAAAAAGAGTTTCATTCTATGAGAAACTAGGATTTTCTTTTAATGATTTTTATTACTTACAACAACCTTTAAATCCTGGCGATTCTCCTTTTAGATTAAATATCATGAGTTATCCTGAGTCGATAGATGAAAAGGAATTTGATAAATATAAGAAGGATATATATAGGGATGTGTATGGTGTTGAGATTTAGGGTCAATAGGGATTTCAAAGAATTTAATTTTTAAAAAAACTAGCTAAACTTAAAATTTAGCTAGTTTTTTCTAACTCTGACTTATACCTTTTTATATAATTATCCCACTACTATATTAAAATATAATTCATCATTCCCCTTGCCAAAAATCAAAAACTAAACCATATTTACCCTAACTCTACCCTTGTATTTTAATATTACAGATCTCAACAATAAAATAATTTCTATACAAAAACTAATCATACCTATAACTAAAATATTTCTAAAAAAGTCGTTATCTCTAACTAAAGGATTATGCTTTATTTCAACGCTAAAATAAGCTTTGTCCCCTTTTGATGTCAGTTCATTAGCAGTCCCGCCTACACTAAAAAGACAATTATTTTTGTTATATTCTGTAGAATATTCATATAAAGTTTCTCCACTGTAGTCTTTTGCAGGATTCATAAAAATTCTAAGGTTTACTACATTTTTAAATTGCTTGTTTTTTAATAGCTTATTTATTTCACCTTCATATTTTGAAACATCATATATTTCATTTGAAGATACTATATAGTTTAATTTTGAATTTAATCTTGATTCGACATAAAAAACAGTACTGTCTAACTTATGTCTTTGAAATATAATCAATGCAACAATTACTAAACATATTGCCGATATACTTCTCAATATCTTTCTACCAAACTTCTTCAATTTTATATTTTCATGTTTTTTTATATTTTTATGCTTAGTTGTCTTAAGCGTTTTATGTAACTCATTTAACATATCTTTACCGCCATCAAATTTTTCGATAGCTTTATCATATGCCTCTTCTTCTGTATATCCTTGTTCTATAAATTCATTTGCAGATAATATTAAATGTTCTCGCAGTTCTTCCTTTAACTCCAAGACCTCCGAGCTATTGTCCCCTTTATATAATAAGTATAAATATTTATCTATTTTCTCCATTATAATTTCTCCCGTCTAAATATTTGTCCATTATTTTTTTTACAAAAATCCATTCCTGAACTTTTAAGTCCAAATTACGAATTCCCTCTTCTGTTATTTTGTAATATTTACGTCTATTGCCTGGACCTTGGCTACTTTGCCAGTATGATTCTATCAATCCTTTAGATTCCAACCTTTTCAAGGATATATATAACGTACCATCTTTCAATTCAAAAGTTGTTTCATCAAGCACATTTTTTGCTATTTCAAATCCATAAGAATCTTTTTTCTCAAGTATCGCCAATATCAAAGTATCTATATGCCCCTTTAAAATTTCCTTATTTAATTCCACAAATTCACCTCCAAAATTAAATCATTGTAATACAAGGGTTTGTAAAAATAAAACCTCGCATAACAAGCATTATATATTATTAATACTCGTTATGCAAGGATTATTTGTTATTTTTATGTCATTTAAGTACATAAAAATAGGAATTATACCCAATGATACAACTCCTATTTATTTAGAAATAAATTATTTTTTAAACCATACTAATTTAATAAGCTACTATTTATTAGCCTCAGCATATATCTTCTGTGCCAAATAGTTAATCATATAATTTTGTAAATTATTATTAGTAAGTATCTCTCTAACTAATCTGTCATTTCTATTTTTAGTCTTAACTATACCTCTTTTGAAATAATTTTTTCCGAAAGTAGTAACTAAATCGTCATAACTATTTGCCTTAGCTATATCCATGATGTTTTTATCTTTTTTAAACATTTCCTCATACTGATCTATGATGATTCTATCTTCTTCCGTAAGTCCAACACCAAATACATCATTGATTTTTTTAATTATATCATCTAGGTATTCTTCCTCTTCTTCTGATACACGAGAGGTTGCTGTTTCAGATATACCAACCAACTCACCTTCACCATGATAAAGTGATATATCCTCACCTTTTTTATCATCATTACCAAGTTTTTGTAGCTTATAATAATCTAGACTTAGCATATCGTCAATGTCTATTCTTTCCTTACCCTTTTTGGGCAACTTTCTAAGAAGTGCTACTAAATAAACTTGTAATCTTAGAAGATTTAAGTTTTTAAAAGGATAAATTTGAATTAAAAAGTTATAGAAAGTAATATATTTCTGACATTTCTTTTTAAACTCATCTGCCCTTTTTTCATCTTCTTCCTCTATATAGCAATATCTCTCAACAGCTTTATCGATAATATTATTCATCTTTGCATCTTGATATGGTTTTCTATCTTTTTTATAAAATAATATAGTAAAATCATTTACCTCTTCATCAGTATATACACCATACTCATGCAGCTGATACCATAAATCATTTACTACGTTGGGATCAGTCACCTTATCTATATTAGTCATCTCAAAATAAGGCTTGTACGCATTTTGGATATCCTCAATGCTATTTTGGAAATCTAATATAAATGTTTGCTTGTTAGGATAAGTTCTATTAAGTCTCGATAAAGTTTGGACAGTTTTTACACCATCTAATTTCTTGTCCACATACATAGCACAAAGTTTTGGTTGGTCAAATCCTGTTTGGTATTTTTCTGCAACTATTAATATTTTAAAATCATTTTTATCAAAAATATTTGGTAAGTTTGACTCATTTATATCTGGTGCTACCTCTTGATTCATAGATACTTCTGTATACTCTTCATCCTCATGTTTAACAGTTCCAGAAAAAGCAACTAAAGACTTAATATTATATCCTTTTTCTTTTATATATTGGTCTATGGCCTGCTTATACATAACAGCATGAAGTCTACTTGCAGTAACCACCATTGCCTTTGCTTTTCCATCTAGCCACATAGACCTATTATCAACAAAATCATCTACTATTGTTTCAACCTTTTGTCTTATATTATGTTCATTTAAACTGACAAATTTAGTAATCGCTCTTTTTGCCTCTCCCTTATCAAACTCAGGATTATCAGCTATTTTCTTTCCAACTTTATAATATACATTTACTGGCATAAAGTTCTTTAATACATCTAATATAAACCCTTCTTCTATTGCTTGTTTCATAGAATATAAATGGAACTCATGAGGTAACCCATCTTCGCCTATTCTACCAAAGACCTGCATTGTTTTATTCTTAGGAGTTGCAGTAAATGCAAAGAAACTAATATGATCAAGATTCGTTCTCTTTTCTATAAGTTCATTCATTTTATCTATACTAGATTTTTCTTCTTTCTCAAGTTCATTATCAATTTTTTTAGCTTCTTCTAAAGTTTTTACTGCTAAAGTTTGCTTCAATGCATTCATATTTTCTCCAGATGTAGAAGAATGTGCCTCATCTATTATAACTGCATAATGTCTTTTCTCATGACTTTCTATTTTAGGCAAAGCATATTGGAATTTTTGTATAGTCGTTATAATAATCTTTGCTCTATTATTAATAGCATCAGCTAGGTCTGATGAATTCTTTTTATCATCAATTTTTACAACTAGACCATGCTTATGTTCTAATTGATATATAGCATCTTGCAACTGCTTATCAAGCACTTTTCTATCAGTAACCACTATTACAGAGTCAAAGATAGCATCATTATTTTCATCATGTAAACTTGATAATCTGTGAGCAGTCCAAGCTATGGTATTAGTTTTACCACTACCTGCACTATGCTGAATTAAATAATTTTTCCCTGCTTTATTAATTTTCAAATCAGAAACTATTTTTCTCACAGCATCTAACTGATGAAATCTAGGAAATATTGCTCTTCTATCCTTTGTGCCGCCTTTTTCTATAAAGTAAAATCTTTTAACAATATCAAGTAAGCTATCCTTTGTCAAAATCTCTTCCCATAAATAAGATGTCTTTTCTTTACCTTCTACTGGAGGATTTCCCTTACCTCTGTTATTTCCTTTGTTAAATGGTAAGAAGTAAGTGTTTTTACCTTTCAATTCAGTAGTCATGTATACTTCATCTGTATCAACAGCAAAATATACTAATACTCTTCTATTAAATTCAAACATACTTTCTTTTGGGTTTCTGTCTTCTTTGAATTGTTTGATAGCATTGTAAACATTTTGATTAGTGAATTGATTTTTTAACTCCATAACTATAAGTGGGAAACCATTTAATGATAAAACCATATCTAAAGTATTGTTGTGCTTATCACTGTATTTTAACTGTCTTGTTACTTTGAATATATTTTTCTTATAATTTTCATAATCAGTTTTGTTTGTAGTTAGATTTGGCTTGTTGTAGAATAGCTGGAATTTTCCATTCATCATCATATCTTCCACACCATTTCTAAGCACACTTATAAGACCTCTTGATCTTATGTTTGAATTAACTAAATCCACAAAGGCTTTTTTATAATTGCTTCCTCTGTTATATTTAAACTCATCAAGTAGTTCTTTTTGAGTATTTTCTAAAAATCTAAATAAATCTTCTGTAAACAAGCAGTTTGATAAATCAAACTCTTGTGAGTGTCCTTGCTCATAACCAATCGATACTAAGTAATTTTCAATTGATTCCTCTAAATTTTTCTCTTTTGGTAACACTGATGCCCCCTCCTATACTATTACCTAATTTATATAAAATTTATAAAAACCCTCTATAAAGTTTATATTGAGGGTTTTTATATACTAAGTTTTACATTTTAGTTCTGAATACACTATAATTCGTTCACATAGCTTTATCGCATCATTCAGACTTATACTATTTAACTTATCTATAAACAAATCAGCTACTAGATTATCATACCTTTTCTTTCTAGGTATTTGCTTAAAATAAGTTACATCTTCACATACTTTTATTATTTCTCTTGTTCTATACTGTGAATCATTTAAGTTAAATCTTTCTATATGTTTATTTATAAATTCTATCTCTTTATCTGAATATTGAAATTGTTCACTTGCTATAAATTCTTGTTCTAACAAATTATATTGTATTACATACTTATTATTTGTAACCTTATTTACAACTCCAAATGGTTGTAATATTATTTCTGCTGTATCTTTTTTTAAATATATTTCTTTTAAATCTTCATATTGCTCACATGGTGATAAACACGTTTGTTCACTACATGTACACTGACTTTCAAATAATTCTATTTCTTTTTTCTCAAGTGCTCTTTTATATTCTCCAGTTTTTTTAAATGATAGATTACACTTAATACAAGCTATTGATATATTTATATTACAATCCTTAAGTTTATAAGAATTTTTCTTTTCTATAGAATGCTCCAAGTGTCCCGATAATTTGTTATCTATATACACTTTACTATAACAATACATACAATAATTATCTGATGTTTTTAATAATAATTCTTTAAGATTTTGTTTCCCTTTTTCCTTTGAGTAAGTATAATCTTTATTTATATCATACTCTGGTTCAAAAATAGGTATATCTAATAAAAATAAATCTTTACTCATTTTTACCAATTTTTAATTTGATTTATTAAAAATAACTGTGAAGTAGTTAAGTAATTACTTTCAACCTTTTTAAGATCCTGTTCTTCAATTTCACCCCAACATCCAGTTATTTTTAAACTTAATAACCTTCTTAAAGTTATATTAATATCATCTTTATTATCATCTATTGTTTTATCATATAAATCTCTAAATATTTCTTGTACATCAGTAATTGTATTAAAGTCATTACTATCTAAACATTGATAATTTTCATTTTTCAATATTATTAGATTAAAGTTTTTTGCAGATGCCATAACATCTGCTGAATGAGTTGTTATAACCCAATTAAACTCATTAAATTCATTTTTCAAAAACTCTACTATATTTGATTTATTTCTTGATGATAAATATTCGTCTATCTCATCTATAACCACAGTTATTTTGTTATTACCTTTATTTTTATGTATATAAATAATTTCTAAAAATAGCCTAATTATAGCTTGATATCCATTAGATAAACTCTCTATTTTATTATCTACAAAAAGTTTTTCCTCGCTAGAAAATATACCATAATTCACTTCTTTCATCGTAATATCAATATCTATAAATTTTTTTAATAACATTTTTATTTCTTCCATATATTCTTTAAATATTGCTTCTATACGTCCTGTTCCATCTCCATAAATATCAAATGAATCTTGCAAGTTAAATATATTGTCATTTAATCTATATTTACTTATATTTTGGAATTTTGTATTTATGCTTATTTCTCTATTTATTATTTTTGATGAATCAAAGGTCCTGTTTATAGCATCTATAAAATAGTATTTATCAAAAGATAAATTTACTAAATTTCGTAATATTTCTGATTTTCCACTTGAATTATCCCCTATTATAATATTATCTTCATGACTAAAATTAGATTCATGTATTTTATTCGTAACTGCTGTTAATGTATTCTTGTACTTTTCTATAGACATATTCTAACCTTTCTTTAACTTTTGTTTTTGCTGAGTTAGGAGATTTAACATAACTTTGATATTTAGGATCATCTATAATATTCTCACAAAGTTCTTCAGTAATTTTATATTTATTATTATCTGTATACAAACTTGCAAAGTACAAACTTTCTAACAATAAATGAGGTACTTTCGTATTTACTTCAAATCTATCTATAAATGATGTTAAATCAATTTTATATCTGTTGACTTCATAGTCATCAAAATTCACAGCTTCATCTGAAAAATCATTTAGCATTTTAGTATAAGAGCCATTATATTTATTTATAATAACTTCTCCATCATCTTTTAACTTAAAATATTTTTGAATAGCTGAAAATCTTAAAAGCAATTCTACATCTTTACTGTGCTTATGCTTATCTCCAAATATAGTTCTCCACTTAGTATTAACATCATTTATTTCATGAAGCATGTCATAAAATTTAGATTGATATGCACCATTTCTAATTTCCTGATTTTTAAGTTTTGTTCCACCACTATTCAAATTTTTAAAAACTGTATAAAGTATTCTATTTTTATATTTTGTATTTCCAATATTAATTTCTATTATTGTTATTGGTGTAAAATCTAATTTCCTTTTAACAATATGATCTAAATTGTCATAACTTATATCTTCTTCATGTATTCCATCATTTATGTATTCAAATTTATATTTATAATTTCTTAATAATTTCTTGTCTTCTAATAATTGTTCAAAACTCATATTATCATTCATTAAAATAGGATCTATCATAATTTTAGATAATTCTGCGCTATTCTTTTCTAAATTTTTAAAATATTTTCCTTTATAATATAAGAATAAACTAAGTATTCTTTGTTGACCATCTAGTATTTCCAATTGATTCAAATTATTTCTATATGCATAAATAGGTGGTATAGGTAAGCCTCTAAGCAGAGATATCGCCAATTCCTGTACTTGTTCTTTTGTCCATATAAATTTTCTTTGATACTTAGGTATCACAAAATTCATTGAATCAAATCCTTCTACCAATGTTTTAAATCCTATTTCTGTTTTTACTTGGCTGATATTCATATTAGTATTTATACTACAATCATTTTCTTCTGTTATTTTTTCATCTATACTAATTTCATTTCTTTCATGACTTATATTCATCATAATATCACCACCTTTTATTATTTATTTAATTATAACATATTGATTATTTATTATAGTATAGAAAGTCAACTATAAAAAACTTACTCTTCTGTATATAATTTTCAAATCTACTTATAGCATTTATATTATCCTATTTATATTAACTAGATACTAGAAGTTAATCTAGTATCTCTATTTTTCCTGTTACTGCTTCACTTATTAAACTTTGTTTAGCTTCTTTTAGTTTTTGTATTTGATTTTTAGTGTTATTTAGTATTTTATTCATATAATGTAATTTTAACTCCAGAAACTCACAAATTTCTACCTGTTCTAATTTATCATAACTCAAAGCAAATTTAAATTGTCTTAAATCTCTTATAAGCACACTTGGTTGCATTTGAGATGAGTTAAACCAAGTTATCTGCTTATGACATTCATTGCTATTCAATAGATAGGACAATAACTCTGGAACTATTTTATCATTATGAGTTATTTTAGCTATATTTTGATTAATATGATATTTATTATCTTCTTTTATTAATGTTGCTTTACCTATACTTCCTACACAAGGAAATACTATATCTCCTTTATACAATTTAGACCTATTTAATCTATTTGATAGTTTAGATGATATTCTTTCTATATTATTTAAATTTAATTCATTTATACCAATATTTTGACCTCTTAACGCAATTATTTCTCCATCATCATCAGTTTCCCAATATGATGTATACTCTGCTCCTGCTAATCTAGTTAACTCAGCTATATTACTTAGTTTGTTCACTTCCCAATCCTTAGGTATCTCACCTAACCACTCAACTCCACTATCTTTCATCTCATCATTACTTCTCTTAACTAAATCATATCCATCATCATTCTTAATAACCTTCATCTTACCAGTAACAACTTCACTTATAAGACTTTTCTTAGCTTCTTCTAATTTTTCTATTAATGCTTCTTTTTTAGATATTATTGAGTTAAATTTCGAAGTCTTTTTATCAAGAAAGTTAGCTATTTTCTCTTGTTCTTCATCTAATGGTATATTTATATATAACTTTTTCCCATTATCAACATTTATACCACCTTGAGCTCCTCCAGTTTTATAATACTCAATTTGCTGACTCTGACACATTAAATAGTAATATAAAAACTTAGAATTATAGCTATACTTAGGCACAAATGCCATTACAGACTGGTTTGCAGTTGAATCAAATTGCAAATAACCTACATTTCCACATGTTGCTCCAGTCATAGCTAATACTGTTGTATTTTTAGGAATTAGTTTTGTAGAACTCTCTTTTAAACCTTGATTTGTAATGTATCTACTAACATTTGTAATATAGCAATTTTGTACTTCTCCAGAGTTTATCCAAGGAATATCTCCATCCCAATATTTAGGTTCATTAGTACTAGGTGTTCCTCCTGCAAATACATCAAAATAATACTGTGCTTTTGCTTGATTCCAAGATTTAGGTATATTACCTAACTCCCCCTTTATTAATTCCTTTTGCTCTCTATATCTATACTCCATTATCCAAGCACCTTCCTTATCTCTAGTGCAATCTCACTTTCTAACTCTTCAACTTCTTTCATGATATCAGCAAAAGTTCTTAACTCTTCATATTTATAGAAATGTCTAGTAAAAGGTATCTCATAACCCACATTACCAAAAGTACTCTCATCCATATATGCATCACTCACATGAGGTTTTACCTCTTTTTCAAAATACTCATACACATCATCTTTTAACACAATACTTTCTGTATCTCTAAGAGTTGAATCACTTTCTACATTTCCTTTAGAATCTCTGCAAACTTCTGCATTTTCATTTCTTTCTCCAATAGCTCCTACTATTGCTTTTATAAGTCCAGCAGCTAGTGTTATGCCAAACTCTTTAGATTTAGCTTTTAACTCTTTTACAAACTCATCTCTGCTTAAGTATTGTTTTTCACTGTCAAAGCTTTCTAGAAGTTTAACTAATTTTTCTTGTTTTTCTCTTCCTAATCTTTCTTCCTCTGCTTTAACTTGCTCGTCTTTTTTCTTAGATACTGCAAGATTTATAAACTGAGTAGTATTTTTTACATTTTCTATCGCTTCATTATTTACCACAAAGCTTAGTTTTAAAGGTCTATCTATTGTTATTTTTCTGTATCCAAAATCTTCATTATCAAATATTTTACTATTTTCATTTTCTTCAAAGTTTACATACAGTTCTTTTATTTCTTGTATTTGCTCTTCAGTTATTTCTTTTCTCTTATTACCTAAACTTTTTCTCATATTTTGATAGTAGTTAGTAGCATTTACAAGTTGTATTTTGCCTTTTCTTTTTTCTTCTTTTCTATTAGTAAGTACCCATATATATGTTGCTATTCCTGTATTGTAGAACATATCAGTAGGTAGTCCTATTATTCCTTCTAATAAATCATTTTCTATTATCCATTTTCTGATGTTAGATTCTCCACTTCCTGCATCTCCTGTAAATAGTGGTGAACCATTGAATATGATTGCTATTCTACTTCCTTCTTCATCATCATACATTTTGCTTATCATGTTTTGTAGGAAAAGTAGTGAACCGTCACTTACTCTAGGTGTTCCTGCACCAAATCTTCCATCAAATCCTAAGTCTGATTCTTCTTTTACTATTTTTTCTTCATCTTTCCAAGTTACACCAAAGGGTGGATTTGAGATAAGGAATCTCATATGTTCATTTTTAAATCTATCTTGTGTAAGAGTGTTACCTAATCTTATGTTGTCAGGATTTTGTCCCTTCATCAGCATATCTGCCTGACATATGGCAAATGATTCATCTAGTAACTCTTGTCCATATACGTTTACTATGGCAGAAGGGTTTATTTTTTCCACATAATCTTCACCTATTGATAACATTCCTCCTGTACCACAGCAGAAATCTCCTATTGATATTACTTTTCCTTCTTCTGTTAAGAAATGTTCTTTTCCCATAAATAACATTTCCATACAAAGTCTGATAACTTCTCTTGGAGTGTATTGCTCTCCTGCTGCTGAGTTTTCTGTAAATCTTCTTAGCATTTCTTCATATATGTAACCCATTTTGTTATTTGAAACTGCATTTATGTGAAGATCTACTTCATACATTTTGCTAAGTACTGCAAATAGTTTGTCTTTTTTATCTAATTGGTTTATTTCATCTTTAAATTTGAATTTACCTATTATTTCTTTTACATTGTTAGAGAATCCATTTAAGTATTCTTCAAAGTTTGATTTTATATTTTCACTATCATCTAACAGTTTTTTCCATGTGAAATCACTTACATTATAAAATTGTAAATTCATGTTATGGTTTTCTTTTAAATCAGCTATTACTATCTCGTCTTTTTCTTCTTCTGGTAAGAAGTCGTATTCTTTATATACGGATTTTATTATTTCTCTATCATAATCATCTAGTAAGCAGTCAAACCTTCTTACTACTATCATTGGTAGCATTACTTTTCTGTAGTCTTCTTCTTTATATGTTCCTCTTAAACTTTCTGCTATGTTCCACAAAAATGCAACATGGTTGAAATTATTATCTTTGTTCATTTTATATCTCCTAATCTTTTTATTAAGATAGACACAATATTAGCCTATCTTAATATTTTATTACTATAATAATTTTACACATTAAGAAGATTTTTATCTATATTTATTTAAACTTTTACCTTATTCATCACTCTAGTTTTAAATCATCATTCCCCTTGCCAAAAATCAAAAACTAAACCATATTTACCCTAACTCTACCCTTGTATTTTAATATTACAGATCTCAACAATAAAATAATTTCTATACAAAAACTAATCATACCTATAACTAAAATATTTCTAAAAAAGTCGTTATCTCTAACTAAAGGATTATGCTTTATTTCAACGCTAAAATAAGCTTTGTCCCCTTTTGATGTCAGTTCATTAGCAGTCCCGCCTACACTAAAAAGACAATTATTTTTGTTATATTCTGTAGAATATTCATATAAAGTTTCTCCACTGTAGTCTTTTGCAGGATTCATAAAAATTCTAAGGTTTACTACATTTTTAAATTGCTTGTTTTTTAATAGCTTATTTATTTCACCTTCATATTTTGAAACATCATATATTTCATTTGAAGATACTATATAGTTTAATTTTGAATTTAATCTTGATTCGACATAAAAAACAGTACTGTCTAACTTATGTCTTTGAAATATAATCAATGCAACAATTACTAAACATATTGCCGATATACTTCTCAATATCTTTCTACCAAACTTCTTCAATTTTATATTTTCATGTTTTTTTATATTTTTATGCTTAGTTGTCTTAAGCGTTTTATGTAACTCATTTAACATATCTTTACCGCCATCAAATTTTTCGATAGCTTTATCATATGCCTCTTCTTCTGTATATCCTTGTTCTATAAATTCATTTGCAGATAATATTAAATGTTCTCGCAGTTCTTCCTTTAACTCCAAGACCTCCGAGCTATTGTCCCCTTTATATAATAAGTATAAATATTTATCTATTTTCTCCATTATAATTTCTCCCGTCTAAATATTTGTCCATTATTTTTTTTACAAAAATCCATTCCTGAACTTTTAAGTCCAAATTACGAATTCCCTCTTCTGTTATTTTGTAATATTTACGTCTATTGCCTGGACCTTGGCTACTTTGCCAGTATGATTCTATCAATCCTTTAGATTCCAACCTTTTCAAGGATATATATAACGTACCATCTTTCAATTCAAAAGTTGTTTCATCAAGCACATTTTTTGCTATTTCAAATCCATAAGAATCTTTTTTCTCAAGTATCGCCAATATCAAAGTATCTATATGCCCCTTTAAAATTTCCTTATTTAATTCCACAAATTCACCTCCAAAATCTAATCATCGTAATGCGAGGTTTTAATTTAAAACAAAACCTCGTATTACAAGTATTGTATATCATAAATACTCGTTATGCAAGGATTGTTTGTTATATTTATATCAATAAATACATAAAAATAGGAATTATACTAAATTATACAATTCCTATTCCTATTTATTTTCTCACTCGTTTGTATTTTTTATTCTGCACTTAACCTCAAAATATGGGCTTGAAAAATCATAATTTAATTTCAATCCATGTTTAACTTATTCTCCAAGTTTTAACAGGATTAAATCCTACTGATTATAATCTTATTCATTCTCCATTTGTTTTTTCAACATCTCAGCGAATTCATGTTGTTGTTTTCTCTCTTCTTCTTGTAATTCTTTCATCCCTTTATTTATTGCTTTTGCGTATTTTTCAGCTTCTTTTTCGTCTTTCTTAAATTCTTTATAATCGGCTTTTGCCTCTCTTTTTATTTCGTGGCCTAATTCTTTATCTTGTTTTGTTATGTCTTTTATTTCTTTTTTAACGTCGTGTTTTAATTCATGTTCTAGTTTTCTTTCTTCTCTAAGTTCATGTCTATATTCTTTTCTACCTTCGTGATGTTCTTTCATTTCTTCAAATTTATCTCTAATAGTCATTTTACTTCTCCTCTCTATAAAAAAATACTTAGTAATAGATTATCCCAAATCGCAGTTTGATATAATCTAAATTTGATGTATTTTTTGTCAAAAAAAGTTTTTTAAAATGTAGCTATAACTTAGATTTCGTTGTTATTTTGGCTTTTTATAATATCTTTTATTTCTTGTCTTGATTTTATACATAATTTTTTAAAGACGGCTTTTAATATCGTTTTGACTGTGTTTACTGATACAAATAATATTTTTGCTATTTCATTATTTGTAAATCCTTGTGCCGCTAAATTAGCAACTTCTAGCTCTCTTTCCGACAATTCAGCCAATCTCGATTTTTCTTTTTTAACAAATTTTAAAAATTTATCATAAGGCTTTTGCAATCTTCTAATCTCGTCTATCTCTGCTTTAAAATTCCCTTTTTCATATATTTCATCTAATAAATCTTCTATATCAGTATAATTTTCCGCAAAAATCATATATAGTCTGTCGCTTAGAGCTATTTCCAAAGCTTTTTCAAGTTTTTCAACTGCATCTTTTCTTTTAGACAAATTATCGTATGCTATTGCTATATGTATATTTTCAAAAACTTCACAAATTAAATTTGGAAATATTTTTGCCATAGCTATAGATTTTTCATAAAGTACAACGACCTTAACATATTCCTTTTTCGTTATAAGCACTTTTGAATAAATAAAATTCACAAGAGGAATCGTCGGAAATAATAATCTAGTATTTTCAAAATTACCATTTACAATCCACTTAGGAATCTTGCTTTCTTCTTTTAAATTAGAATATATATATGCCCTTATAATGTCCAATGTATCAGAAAACATATGAAGATCATTTATATAAATCCTCTCTTCAATCTCATCCATCAAAGTTCTAAACTCTTCGTACCTACCCCTATGTATAAGTATCCTCAACTTTAAAAATAAAGCACAGCAAAGAACCCCCGAATACTTATCACACAAAAGCATAGCCTTATCTAGTGCTATTTCTGCATTTAATATATCTCCTTGATTAAAACAGACCTCGGCCTCCATAATATACTCAGCACCTATCCCATGATTTTGGGTGATTTTATAATAATAAAGCATGGCATTTTTCATAATGCTAAGCTGTTCCTGTAGCTTGCCCTTCTCTCTATAATACATGTATAAAATCGACGGCGAACCGAAAGTCCATGTAGATTTATTTGTCATAATTGTGGAAGGCTTATACATCAACTCATACGATTGTTTATGAAGATTTGACATCTCTTCTATATTGTTGTATTTTGTGAAACTAAATATAAGTTTCATCTCCCCAAGCAGTTGATTTTTCTCTTTAACATCTATATTTTTATCTCTTGCTATATTTTCATAAAATTGCCCACAAACTCTCCCAAACAAGTCCATCTCATTGTAAGTAAACAATCTTCTTGCGTATACCAATAACGCCAAATGATTTTTCTGTTTAAATTCATTTGGACAATTTTCCATACATCTTATAAATTTGTCCTTGATTTCTCCTGTGATGCTGTTTCCCTTGTCCTCTACCAATGCATCTAAAAAGTTTTCATAATCTCCAGCTTTATAAAAATAACCCATACTGACAACGTATTTTTTGTTTTTATAAAACCAAAATCCACCCTGTTTATATACTTCTTTTTTATAATTATCGTCTTTTTCTTTTAATTTTTCCAACAAACAAGTTCTAAAAATCGCATGGAATAAGTATACTTTGTTTTTCTTGTCGTACTTCACAAATGCATTAACCTGAGTCAATTCCTTTATCAATAAATCGACATTTTCGTCCCCAGTTATAAATTTGACTTGCTCCAATGTAAACTGATCAAATATGCATAATCTAAGCAAAAAGTCCTTAAACTTATCTTCAAACGGTTCATATACCAATTTTTCAACAAGTTCATATATATCTTCACTTATCTCAATCGTATTGTATTCGATATAATTTAGCATAAGCAAATATATCGCACTTATCCAACCCTCACTCTTTTTATAAACATCATCTATATTTAAAGTATTTAAATTTATACCACAAAGTTTATAATATTTTTTTATATCATCCTTTTCAAATTCCAAGCAGTTTTTCGTAATATAATTGACTAATTTTTTTAGTTGGAGTTCTTCAATCTCAATATTTGGCTTATTTCTCGTAATTATTATGAGATGAATTTTGTTGTCCATACTTTTCACCAAATTGTATATCAGCTCATCTAAATTCTTATTATTTATTAAATGATAATCATCTAAAATTATCGCTATTTCATCTTTTATATAAATAGAATTTATAAGCTCAATACACTCCTCCAGCTTTATGCTATTCTTTGGTAAACCTATGTTTTTTAGGCGGCTACCAGCATTTGAATCTATCTTGCTTATTATCCTGCAAAAACCTTGCCAAAACGCTATATCCGAATTTGTGTAGATATTTTGCCAATAGTAATTCGTGTGAAATTTGTTTAGATATATTTTTATCGCCGTTGTCTTTCCATATCCCATCGGTGCCTCGACCACAGTAAGCGGATATGAATTTATTTTCCCTATTTTTTCTGTAAGTTTCTCATTCACATAGACTTCATTCGTATTATATTGCTTTATATATTCCATATCCCCTTTTTGAAACCCCTTTCTAAAAAATATATAATCTCAGTTTTGTTTATTTTAAGTCTTATATTTTAATTATATATTATTCACTCTTTGTATTAGCCTTCTTTATTAAAATTTTCCACAAAAAATAGGAGCATATATGCTCCTTATTTATATACCCTGCTTGCTTTTCACACTATTTAATGTAGTACATCTTCATCAAATACCCTCTAATTTTTATATCCGCAATATGGACAAGTTCCATCTGCATTTATAGTTGCACTTCCGCAGTTTGCACATTTAGAACTATGGTTAGCTCCATCTTCATTACCTGCTTTTCTATAACCACAGTTTTCGCAATATCCATCAGGATGGAATGTCATTTTCTTGCATTGTGGACATTTTGTATAATCACCGTAGTCCCCACTTTGATATTCGTCGTCGTTATTTTTATTAGTGTTATTATTTTTATTTGTAGTATTTTTATTTGTATTATTGCTTGTATTTTGATTTGTATTACTTGACTTATTACTTGTGTTTTTATCACTATTTGATTTATCTGTGTTATTTGACTTGTTGCTTGTATTTTGATTGCTATTCGATTTATCTGTATTATCTGTTGATTTTATCTCTATGCTGTACTTGTCACTCCCTTCTATATTATTTAAAATGTCACACACATACTTAGCTATTTTTTCTAAATCATAATTTTCTGTAGCATCTTTTAATTTTTGCATATCTTGACCATAGTCCTTATTCGCCAACATATCATTATTTATATCTTTTCCGTAATTAACTAGCTTATCTTTACAATCTTTCGTTCCCCCGTCTGAATCCTTAAGTACTATATACATATCTTTTAATAATGTCGATATTTCCGAAGTTGTAGATGTATCTTTTTGTTGAGTTTGCTCGTCTTTTTGGTTTTGAGTACTATCATCATTGCTACTTGATGAACACCCAACCACACCAAATGATAATACTAATGATAATATAATAACAGTTAATCTCTTCACCTAAAATCCCCCCTGTTTGATAGGTCTAAATAAGATATCTTTTTTATTTAGTCTAAATAAAGTATCCTTCTTGATTAGCCTAAATAAAATATTTTTACTAGATATAAACTTCCTATTTAATTATAGTATAGTTTAAATTATGGGTTATAACTTGATGTTTGGAGGTTTTCACCCGGGTGATTTTTCAAAATAAAAACCACTGACAAATTCTACTTTATCAATGGCTTTTATTATAATATTTTATTATAAACAACTTTCATTTTTAATATTATATTATCGATAATATAACATCCCCTATATCACCATCAATACAGATTGACTGGCTTTTTATCTCGTCCGGTGCCATCGCCTCGCCATAATTAATACAAACATAAGTAGCGTCTTTATTAATCATTGTCATCTTCCAAAACGGATACTTAATCCAAACTGGAGTGTTTGCTCCTACCCCAAGCTCCAAATACACAACTTTTGAATATTTATGTTTGTTTATAAAATCGTCGTATCTATTTTTCGCCTCGTACCATCCCTCATCTTGGACAAATGTATTGTCACATCTTAAATTCATAGTCATTGGCTTTTTACAAACTGGACAATAAGGGATTAAATCACTTGGGATTTTTAAGTCTTTTTGTCTTTTTACCATCTCTTTTACTTGTATTTCGTTGTCATAAGTCTTTTGATGACATGGCTCGCTACATTGCCATAAGCCATAATCCCCCTGCATATAAAACAATCTATTTTTATCAAACCCACTTCTTTGGAAACAATGATCCACATTAGTCGTAATCACAAAGTAGTCCTTGTCTTTTACTAAATCCAACAAATTTTTATAAACAGGTTTTGGTATGTCGACATAACGGTTGTAGTAGATGTGTCTGCTCCACCACGCCCAATATTCCTCAAGTGTTTCATATGGATAAAATCCCCCACTATACATATCTGGGATATTGTATTTTTCGATAAAATCAGAGAAATATTTTTCAAATCTCTCACCACTATAAGTCAGTCCTGCTGATGTTGATAGACCAGAACCTGCCCCAATCACAATAGCGTCGGCATCTGCTAATACTTCTTTCAATTTTTCTATATTATTTGAGTAATTCTCTGTATATTTCTTTGTCCATATCTTTGAAAACATTGAAAATCACCTTCTTTACACTAGTATCTTTTTTCATAAATTCCTCAACAGTTTTTATAGCTATTTGGGCTGCTTTATCATTTGGGAAGTGAAACTCGCCTGTCGAAATACAACAAAACGCAATACTCTCCAAGTTGTTTTTGGCTGCTAAGTTTAAACAAGATCTATAACAATTTGCAAGCAATTCACAATCCTCACTTGTCAATTTATAACTTATTATCGGGCCGACTGTGTGGATTATATATTTGCAAGGCAAGTTGTATGCATTTGTGATTTTTGCCTGTCCCGTCGGCTCGCCATGCCCTTGTCTATTCATAATTTCATCACACTCAAGTCTAAGCTCTACCCCTGCAAATGAGTGAATAGCATTGTCGATACATCTGTGGTTTGGAACATAACACCCAGTCATTGCACTGTTTGCCGCATTTACAATAGCATCACAATGAAGAGTTGTTATGTCACCCTGCCAAAGATAAATCCCCTTTTGTATAGGATTTAAATTATTTATATCTACAATTCCTTTTTTGTTTATTTCTTCTTTTAAATATTCATCTTGCACCTTTAAAAATTCCTCGCTTATTTCTTTCGGCATACGCACATTCATAAGTGCTCTAAGCAAATCACCCTGCTCTGTAGGATTTTTAGGTATTTCGATATTTTTATATCTTTTGTCTTCTTTTAATAATTCTTTTATTAAAAATATTCTTCTTTCGTCTTGATTCATAATAATCAACCCCTTTTTGAATCTATTACATCCAACTGTAGTTATATCATTTGTTATATTATCGTTATAACAGTTATTATTAAAATATTATCTTTCTTATTTATTATAGTACTATACATTCTTATTGTAATAACAATCATTACAACGAAATTTATTAAAAAATTTGAGACCCAAGTTTATCTCCTCAAGTCTCAAACTGCTATTTTTCAATATATTTCTCTGTATCTTTTTTCACATCTTCTAAAGTTATCGATGCCAATTCTCTTTCCATAGCATCTTGTACTTGTTTAAGTTTATCATCCAATATAAAATGAATATTTCGACCTACTGGACATTTTGTATTTGGATTTTCGTGAAAATGGAACAATTCCCCGTTATCAACACATTCCACAGCTCTATATATGTCTAAAAATGTGATTTCGCTTAGTGGTTTTGTAATATATGCACCACCACTCCCTCTCACAACTCCAACAAGACCTGCAGCTTTTAATTGTCCTAATATTTTACGAACTATAACAGGGTTTACATTTGTACTTCCCGCCAAAAAATCACTCGTTATCTTATATTCATCTTTAAATGTATCGATGCAGGCAAATATATGAACCGCAAGTGTAAATCTGCTAGAAATTTGCATACAAAACACCTCTCTTTCGCCTTTTATTATATAAAATAGCTATTGCACTGTCAACGAGTACACATTGCTGATAAATCTTAGTTTCTTTTTTCAATACACTGCTTTGGACATATTTCTGCATAATTCCCGCAGTGTAGTTTTCATAACCAATATTTTTTATCTTACCCCTAAGTGAAATAGCCATTTTATCTTTTGTCGCAGAAATCGCCACATATTTTTGCTCCATCAATTGCTCATAAAAAACTTTCCCCCTAGCAGTCAGAAAATATACTTCTTTTTCATCATACAACATCATGTCTATCACTCTAGTCTGTGGATGTCCATCTGCTCCTATTGTCGCAACTGTAGTTGAGTGAATATCTTCAACAAGCATTTTTAAATATTTCATCATATTAGCTCACCTCTCTTTATAATTTTATAATGCCCAACATAGATTTTATGCTGGGCAAGATTTTGTCATTGTTATCTAAATTTACTTTGTTTTGCTGATTTAATTAAAATTGGTAAGGTGGATTACCAGAAAAATCAGCTATTGCACCATGTGGATTTTCTAAATAAAATACTTCAAATATTGGGTTGTCAGCAGTTTGATATTGACCTTTTACTATAGGATTTTGCATGCATAATTCTTTTGCTGCCATATTGTTTTCAAATACTGCTTTCCCTGCTAAACGAATCCAAGCATATTCTGGTGAAGAAACAGAAATTTCTATTTCAGGGTTTCCCATCATATCTTTATAAACATCTTTTTGGTTATTTGTGCAGAACCATAATTTCCCCTCTTGTTCACCGATAAACATAAATGGACGGCATTTTGCCTTTCCATCACGACCAACAGTCGCTAAATATTGAACTGGATTTTCGTGTAAAAATTCTACTACTTTTTTCATAATTCGATACCTCCATATTATTTTAAGTTTTGATATAAGTTTTAATTATTTTATATATCTTATATTTTTAGATAGTATAATAATTTTTTACTTCCTTTGTTGTAACCTTATTAATTACAACATCATTGTATTTCTTTTTGGTTGTAATGTAAAGAGTTACAACTAAACTTTTTTCAAAAAAAAATTTGGAACTCTGGATAATTCCTTCCAAAGTCCCAAATTTTCTTAGATGTACTCTTCAAATTTATTTTTATCTATACTTTCACAAGTCTCTTCCTTAGGCTCATCTTTTTTAGCATAAGCTAAAATTATAGTTGTAAGAATAATACAAACTGTTCCAACAATATCGCCCATTCCAAAAGGATTTTTCAGCCATATAACTGATAGGAATGCTGCTGATAATGATTCAAAAGAACCTAATATACTTGTTTCAGTTGGTTGAATATAATTTAAACTTTCTAAATAGCAATAATAAGCAAACAATGTTCCAAATATCACTACGAATGCCACAGCAGAAACAGTCGCTACTGACCAAGTTCCACTAAATTTCCAAGGTGGATTTATAAAACTAAACGCTATACCACCAAGTAACATCCCCCACCCAACAACTGTGATTGAAGAATATTTTGTCAGCAATTTAACTGGTTGTAATGTATAAATTGCAGCGGCAAATGCTGAACATAGTCCCCAAAATAGTGCCTGTTTAGATATAGATAAGCTGTGTATATCTCCCTTTGTAATTATAAAGAAAGTACCTACTATAGCTAATAAAATTGCAACTATTTGGTTTTTGTTTGGCAACTTTTTGCTTACAATAGCAACATAACAAGTTATAATCACTGGTGATAAATATTGTAAGATTGTTGCTGTTGCTGCATTTCCATATTTAATCGCAGCGAAGTAAGTATATTGAGAACCCAACATTCCCAAAACACTAAAAGATACAAGTGTTATCGCATCTTTTTTATTTTTCCAAATTTCTTTAATTCCTGGATCTTTCTTAATTGAACCATAGCTTAAAAGTAAAATACCTGATAATAATAACCTAACGACTACTAGCCACTCCGTAGTAAAGCTGTTTTTTTGGAACAAAAATTCTGCAACTGTTCCAGAAATACCCCATAAAGTAGCTCCAAAAATAACTAAAGCGATTCCTTTAAAACGTGATTTATTCATCTTTTTTTCCTTTCCTTTCATAAAATTTTGTTTTTCATATATAATAATATTATTAATATGATTTTAAATATATTGACTTATTAATTCGGCTACATCCTTATTCTATTACTATTTGCAATGTATAACAATTAATATATTGATTAACATTGCAACTATATTAGCGAAATTGAAAGGAAGTTTTAATATGCAATTATCAAAAATAGAAGTTGATAAACAACAAAGAGAAATTATCAAATATGAAAATGGTGATTTCCCATTCCTCATATTTACAGATGACTTTTGTAATTTTGATGAAGGATACATTAGGTGGCATTGGCACAAAGACCTTCAAATTTCATACGTAGTTGAAGATAAAATTTGCTTTCAAGTAAATGGTGAGACTATTGTGTTGAATCCTGGGGAAGGAATACTTTTTAATTCCAATGTACTTCACCAAATTAAACCATATTATCAAAACTGCAAGATGATTTCAATTATGTTTAACCAAAGTCCTTCCAAAAAAGTTTCTGCTGATGATGAAAGGGTCAAAACAGCGATAAACTACATAAAAACAAACTATGCACGCGATATATCTCTAGATGATATCGCAAAATCATGCAATATCAGCAAAAGCGAATGTTGCAGAAGTTTTAGACGAATCCTAAAAATGACTCCGTTTGAATATTTGATGGAATATAGAGTTTTGAAGGCAACCGAATACCTTTATAATACTGATGAACCAATATCTAATATCTGCATCAATGTTGGATTTAATGGGATAAGCTACTTCGGTAAGACATTTAAGAAGTTTATGCACTGTACCCCGTCCCAATACAGGTCTAATATGAAAAAAAAGTGGCTGTAGATATTCTACAGCCACTTTTAAATAATCACTATTTAAGGAAATCAATCACTACTTTCGTTAAATGTCAATAATCTTCTAATTCACATCAACTATATATGATATATTTTTTCTATTATTCTAAATTTTATTCAATTATATTTTAATTTATCAATCGCAAATTTATTTTTTATTAATCTCTAGTTTATATCTTTTACTAGGATTAAATTTTATCTCATTAAGTTATATTTTTTATTAATCTCAAACTTACATTTATTTTATTAGTTTAAAGTATTTACAACTTGTATATCGTTATAAGGGAATATCTTCATTTCGCTACCATCTAAGTCTTCTTTATGCATATCAAGCATGTTTATTTGGTTGTTGTTATAACTCTTGTAGTAGTAAAGTCCTTTTTCAAGGTTCATACAAGAACTGTATTGAGTTATTTCGTCTTTTCCGTCTTTAGTTATTACTGAACCTTTTACCATTGCTACATTATTTAAGATATGGAAGAATTCAATTATTCCGTCGTTTTCTATATCTTCCATAAGAATTTGTGCTCTTAAAAATGCTACTCTTACAAATCTAGATGGTGATGAAAAATCGCCAGGAAGTCCTATCCCACCAGTTGCAGAACCAAGCGGAGTTAATTCTAAATCACTCCAATTTGCAGATGTCGGTTGAACTGGAGTTGCATTCATATATTGACGTAAGTTAGTTATATGCCAGTCAAATGATGGAGCATTTGTCATTACGCCAACTTTGTTTTCATATACTTTGAAACCTTCTTTAGTCTTTTCGATTACGATTGCTTTGCCTGTTTTATCAGTAACCATCCAGTGAAGTGTTGGAAGTCCAACATTTTCAGCAAAAGGTCTTGCAACTAAATTGATTTTATCTAGATATGGTCTTAATTCTTCTAAAGTTGCAAAATTACCAGTAATCCAAAGAATTAAGTCATATGGTGGCATATTTTCCATACCTTCTTTAGTGTCCTCTTCCCAATATGCATCAGGGAAGTTAAGCCCAGCACAACCTAGCCCCTCTTCGTTTATAGCCTCAGCAAATAGTGGGTGATTGTCCATAACTGATGCCATACCAGTAATAGCATATTTTATCTTTTTATTTTCACCAGAAACTTTGTCTACGTATTCATAATTTCTAGGAACTACTACTGGTCTTTGTCCAAATGTATATTCCAAATCCATATTTCTTCCAAATAAATGTTCTTTTTTAAATGTTAATAAACTCAAAGCTGTACACATGTTAAAATCCTCCTTTTTATGTAAAATAATATTCTTATTTATGTTTTGTAAATCGCTTATTATTTATGCATAAAGAATTATCTAAAATCCCAATTTTAAATAATTGAAATTAGCCCAAAAAAATGGATCCTGAAAAATACGTATTCGACGGAAACGTTGAAATGGAGCCAAACTTGAAAATGAAATAGCAACTCTTTGTGCTGAAATGGGAGCTTCTGATGATATTGAAACATTAAAAGCTGCTATCAATTTCCTATGCATTATAAAAAAATGCTACAAAATAGATAACCTACTTTGTAGCATTTTTGCTTTTAATTTATTATTATTTTACTTCAATTATTTCCTAAGCTGCTTCAGCCAACTTCTCAATTTCCATATTCTTAGGCAGTACTAAGTTTAAAATAATTGAAACAACGAATACAACTGCAACACAGTTTCCGCTGAATATATCTTGTATCATTTTAGGGAATATCGACCAGATTTCTACTTCTGTTGCAGAAGTGAATCCTATCCCTACTGCTAAAGATAATGCTGTAATTATGATATTTCTTTGTGAGAAACCTGCTCTTGCAAGCATCTCGATACCACTAACTACGATTGTACCGAACATCATAAGTGTACATCCACCTAATACTGATTCTGGAATAGAGCTGAAAAATGCACCGATTGGTGGAACAAATCCCGCAAGAATCATAAATATAGCACCTGTCATTATTGTGAATCTGTTTACTACTTTTGTCATAGCAACTAGTCCAACATTCTGGCTGAATGATGTTACTGGTGGACATCCAAACAGACCTGTTATAGCACTTGAGAAACCGTCACAAGAAAGTGAACCTGAGATTTCTTCTTCTGTTATATCTCTATCTAGCCCTTTTGCAACTACTGCTGCTGTGTCTCCTATTGTTTCAGCAGCTGAAACCATAAATATAATACATACTGATATAATTGCGTTTATGTTGAATTCTGGTGCAACTGGTAAAAGTTTAGGGAACGCTATAATTCCATTAGATAAAATTCCTGATAAATCTACCATACCTAAACAAAGTGATACTATATATCCTACAAATAATCCGAATAATACTGATAATTGCTTCCAAAATGATTTTGCGAAAATATTAAATAAAAGACAAGCAACTAATGTGATTGTACCAACCATAATATTTTGTAAAGAACCAAAGTTTTCAGTGTAGCCACCTCCGAATGAACGTACACCTACAGTTAATAACGAATAACCAATCGTTGTAACGACAACCCCCGAAACAACTGGTGTTATTATTCTTCTCCAATATTTAGCTAACAATCCTAATAGTCCTTCAAAGATACCACCTACGATAACTGCACCTACAACAGCACCATAGCCGTATTGAGCTCCAACATAAGATAAGATTGTAACGAATGTAAAACTTACTCCCATAACGATAGGCAACTTTGCCCCTACTTTTCCAATAGGATACAACTGAATTAATGTTGCTATACCTGCCATAAACATAGCATTTTGTAATAACGTAGTCATCTGTTCTTGCCCTACACCTGATGCACTCCCTATCATCATAATTGGTGTTAAATTGCCCACGAACATCGCAAGAATGTGCTGTAGACCAAACGGAATTGCCTTAGATAATGGCACTCGTCCATCTAATTTATAAATATTTGCAATACTCGAAACTACTTTTTCTCTTTTTTCCATCATGTGTCCCTTTCATGTGTGTAAACTTAATATGAAATTAGTATACTATAAAACTTTTAAATTTACAATTGTAAAAATTAAAATTTGTTGTTTAATTAATAAAAAAATCATTTTTTAAGAAAAAAATATGCTACTTTCACTTATATATTAAAACATATATATTAAAAAGTTCGTATTTTTCCATATATTTAAATACATTTTTCATTATTTCCTTTACTATTTTAGATTTTTATTTTTATCAATATTTTTATATTTTATCTATATACAAATACAAAAAGTAGGAGCTTAGCCCCTACTTTTTTGTTAACATATTAAGTTATTTTCTTCAAAATTAATCGTAAATTTCATACCATTTTGCACACTTTCAAATGAGTGTGAGATATTTAAAGTTTTTAGAATTTGTTGAACAATATAAAGTCCCAACCCATTTCCACCAGTGTTTTTATTTCTGTCAAATTCCGCCCTATAAAACGCCTCGAATATATGATCTAGATGATTTTGTTCTATTGGTTTACACTCATTTTCTATTATTAATGAATTTTTTTCAAAATATATATTTATATTTTTTCCATTATCGGTATAATTCACTGCATTAGATATAATATTCGATAATGCCTTTTTTAACATTGATTTATCAGTATTTATATTTAATGAGTTTGAATAATCTATGTTCATATTGATTTTTTTTGATTTTGCGATAATTTTATATGGCTCAATAATACTTTCTATCAATATTTTTAAATCTACTTCTTTCAATTCTTTTTCGCCGTTCAAAGAGTTAAGTCTAGATGTGTCTAGTATCTCTTGAACCATACTACTTAAATTAACAACAGCTTCTTGACATTTTGGGAGATAAACATCATGATTTTTATACTTCCCGATATTCAAAATCATATTTTCAAGCATTATATGTATGCTCATAAGAGGTGTTTTTAATTCGTGAGAGGCACTTCTTAAGAAGTCTACCTTGCTTTTTTCCGATTTACTCACATTTTCAATTTCCTCTTTCAAAGAGTCAATCGTATCTAATAAATTTTTATATAAACTATTTATATTTGTCGCTAAAAGCTCTATCTCATCTCCAGTGTTAATATCACAATACGCATCTTCTTTTAATACTTGCATCTCTTTTGTAACGTCACAAATTTGTTTTATTGGTTTTGTTATTTTTTTTGTATATATATATGATGCAAATAATGAAATAATAAGACTTATACCGATAGAATATGGTAATATCATAAATACTACACTTCTCGCTTCCTGGAGATATTGTAAATCCATAGCAACTTTTATTGATGCATCTACGTTATCTTTTGTCTTTAACTTTTTAGTGTAAAGTAATGATGAATCACTAATTTTTAGAAAATCATTTTTAACTTCTGTTGAATTTGATTTCTTATTATCTTCTATAAAATCCGTTTTATTGTCGATAACTAGCGACTGTTCATCTAAAGCATCTGGGTTTATATATATATCACAACTTTTAATTCCTTCATATACTTTATTTTTTCCATTTACACTCAACAGTATATTTATGTTATGCATATCAGCAAATTTCTTAGCTATTTCATCGCTCTTATTTGAATTATTATTTTGTAATTGCTCTGTTAATTGATAGCTTATGTTGTCTAAATCTTGCTGCTTTTTATTAGTATAAAAACTCGGCAAAAGCATATACAACAAAGTGTGAGAAATTATGATGATAATTGCCATCAGCCCAACTGTAAATAGGTATGTTTTTTGGAATAGTTTCATCTTTTTCATTACTTATCCTCAAACTTATACCCAATACCTTTTACAGTTGTAATACAATCTAAATCTAGTTTTTTTCTAAGATTTTTAATATATACATCAATAACACGATCAGCTGGGGCCTCGTCTATTTCCCAAAGACTATCTAACATTTGATTTCTTGTTAGCACCTGGTTTTTGTGCTTAATTAATAATTCCAATAACTTTATTTCCTTTGGTTTTAAATCTACTGGATTATTATCTTTCTTTGCACAAAATCCTAAAAAATCCACCTCAACATCTTTATAAATCCATTTGTTATTTTGTTGTCTTCCTTGGATACGTCTTTGCAAAGCTTCAATTCTTTTGTGAAGTACTACAACCGAAAATGGTTTTGTTATATAATCATCGGCTTTTTCATTAAAACTCATGATTTGACTGTAATCATCAGTCATTGCAGTAAGCATCATAACAGGAACATCGCTTATTTCTCTTATTTGGCTCAATACACCAAACCCATTTATTTTTGGTAGCATTATATCCAATAAAACTAAATCAAATTCATTTGATTTGAATAAGTCGATACCTTCTTGCCCATCTTCGGCAACCATAACATCATATCCAACTTCGGATAAATATTCACTTATCCCTTCTCTTATATCTATCTCATCTTCTACTATTAATATTTTTGTGCTCACTTTTTTCAACCTCATCATCTTTTAATTATATTTTATAGTATAGTATACTATAATTTAAATATTATATTAAATATCTTTTTTATGTTTTAATTTAAACTTAAAGGCTTTTATTAATTTTTGCTTGCACAATTTGACTTACATCCAGAACATTTTGAATTACAAGCTGCTTCTTTTGTTTTTGTAAATGTAGTTTTTATAGCTCCTCTTGGGCAAACTTTTATACATTTTCCACATCTTATACATTCTGCACTGTTTGGAGTTTTGTATACTGCGACATTCATGTCACATTTTCGCTCACATAATCCACATTTTGTACATTTGTCTTCATCAATTTCATATTTATAAAGAGAATATTTGTTGAATAGCCCATATATAGCACCTAATGGACATAAGTATTTACAAAACGGTCTATAAATTTTTATTGATAATATAACAACACTCACTAATATAAACATCTTCCAAGTAAACAATGGTCCAATTATTTTTCTAAGTGAACTGTTCATTGATACTAGAGGTACCCCTCCAAGCAATGTTCCTGATGGACAAATTAATTTGCAAAACCAAGGATTACCCTCTCCTGCAAAGTTTGTCAGTGTAAGTGGCATTATAATTACAAATACTACTAATATAACATATTTAAGATATCTTAATGGCTTATCCAAAGGCACCTTTTTAATTTTTTTAATAAATGGAATTTTGTAAAGCAAGTCTTGTACTAATCCAAATGGACATAGCCATCCACACACAAATCTTCCTACAAACGCTCCAACCATCATTAAAAATCCTATTATATAAAATGAAAATTTAAAATTTCTACTTCCCAATACGGCCTGTAAAGAACCTATTGGACAAGACCCTATCGCCCCTGGGCATGAATAACAATTCAGCCCAGGTACACATAGTTGTTTACTATCACCTTGATATATCTTCCCTTTTGCAAAGCCCAAAAAGTATCCATTAGTCAATGCAGTAAACACTATTTGAACGGTTAGCCTCAGGTTTGACTTTATCTTTCTTATTAAATCCATACTATCACCTATCCAATTCCTATACATTCAAGACATATAATATTTGATTTCTTTGACACAACTTTATGTTCTTGTCTGTGAATTCCAAGAGATACAAAAAGCATCCCTGCAATAAATATTGCTAAACCTACTTTATTTTTTTTAATAATATTATTCATTTGCTTCTACCTTCTTTAATACTTCATCTATTTTTGCTTTCCAGCCATCATAATCATTAGAACCTTCTATACTATCAACGATATTTCCATCTTTATCTATAAAGAATGTTGTTGGGAATGCTTGTAAAAGCAATGTATCATCTTTTTCTACCATATCTTTTGTAACTGTTAATTGTTGATAAGTTGCATTTGCTTTTGATAATATTTCTTTTGCTGTAGCTTTTTCTTCATCAGTTAATCCAATTCCCGATTCTAGCAACATACCTTTTATCGAAACTCCTTTTTCTCTATATTCTTTGTTTAATCTATCTAATGTTGGTATTTCTGATATACATGGGCTGCAGCCTGTGTTCCAAACATTGACCATAGTCAGTTTATATTTTGAGAATATAGATTTATCCACCTTGTTTCCATCTATATCTGTAGTTTTCATATCTTTAAATATTGTGCTAGATGATAAACTTGAGTTTGTATTTTTATCTGTTTTTTGTTCTGTTTTTTGTTCAGTCTTTTGATTTGAGCCTTGTTGATTTTTGTTTGAGTTATTTGACTGTGAACATCCTACTACTGATGTTACTGTCATCATCGCTACTAATGCTAATGTTGCTTTTTTTGTTATTCTTTTTCTGTTCATATTCATTCTCCTAATACTTCAATATTTTAATTATTATTTGTTTTGCTTTTCTATGGTTTAATATTAAAATTTCAATATGTAACGTATATGAAATTAAATAACTATCTTTATAAAATGAAGATTTTGAGGTAATATAAATATACGGATTAACAATTAAAGAGGTGTCACAATGAAAAATTTAAAAATATATTTTACATCGGATTTACATGGTTATGTATACCCTACTGATTATGTTGATAGATCTCAAAAAAACATAGGTCTATTAAACATAATAAATCAATTTGAAAAAGACGGTAATACATTAATAATAGATGCTGGAGATACTATCCAAGGTTCTCCTTTCACAAACTACCTTAGTACTGCTGAGTTTGATGTTCATCCAATAGCTACTATATTCAATAAAGCTGGATACGACTATATAACTCTTGGTAACCACGACTTTAACTACGGATTTGATTATCTTAAAAAATACCTTTGCAACTTAGACGCTAAGTGTTTATGTGCAAATGTAGATGATAAAACAAACGAACTTGGTATATTCCCTTACGATATAAAAACTTTAGAGAACGGATTAAAAGTTGGTATCATAGGATTTACTACTGATTTTATAAATATTTGGGAGAGAGCTGAAAACTTAGCTAACTTCACTATAAACGATACTATATCATCTATAAAACCTTATTATGATGAATTAAAAGGAAATGTTGATGTTTTAATAGGTGTTTATCATGGTGGGTTTGAGTACGACTTAGAATCTCACAAAAAACTAAGCGAAACTAAAGAAAATATAGCATATAAAATATGTAATGAACTTGGGTTTGATTTATTATTAACTGGTCACCAACACATGGAGATATCTGATATAGACTTACATGGTACTCATATAGTTCAAACTCCACACAACGGAAGTAAATTCATAGAGTTAAACTTAGAATTTGACAACGATCAAATCCAAAACGTAACTTCAAAATTAATAGATGTTGAGCTTAGCCCTAACAAGGAAATGTACGATAAATTCTTACCTCTAGAAGAAAAAGTTCAACAGTGGCTTGATACTCCAGTCGGGTTCTTAGATACAGAGTTACAACCTTCAGCTCACTTAGACATGGCTTTAAACGGTTCATCTCTTGCTAACTTTATAAACCAAATCCAATTAAGTGAAAGTGGTGCTGACATTGCTTGTACTTCTTTTGCAAATGTTATAAAAGGGTTCGAGAAAAACGTAACTGTAAGAGATATAATGTCGACTTACCCGTACCCAAATACATTAGTAGTATACGAAGTTAACAGAAAATACTTAGAGCTTGCTTTAGAAAGATGTGCTAGCTACTTCGACTTCAAAGACGGTGAAGTAACTATATCTGATAGATTCTTAAAACCTAAAGTTGAGCATTATAACTACGATTATTTCGCTAACTTAAACTACATATTTGACATAACAAAAGAAGTAGGAAACAGAGTAACTTCTATAGTTTATAATGGGAAAGAATTAGATCACGACACTACTCTTAAATTAGTTATGAATAACTACAGAGCTAGCGGTGCTGGTGGATACGAATTCTACACAGAATGTAAAGTTGTAAAAGAAATCTTAATGGAAATGCCTGATATAATAATAGATTACTTTAAAAATAATACAAACGTAACTGTTGATAAATCAAAATATTTAACTGTTTTAGCATAATTTTAAAGCCCCTTATAGAGAACGCATATTGTTCCTCTCTAGGGGCTTTTTTAATAGATATTTTCCTTGCAATTAAATAAAGCTGATTCCACTTGGAATCAGCATTTAAATTCTAAAACTTAGCCTCTTGCTAATTTATTTCTTACTTTAGTTGATATATACTCTACTATTAGAACTAATACAATTAATCCACATAGTATAGCACCAACTTCGTCCCAACTTAATGAGTTCATAGCAAATATTAAAGGAGCTCCTATACCACCTGCTCCAACTAATCCTAGAGTAGATGCGTCCTTTATATTTATTTCAAATCTATATATTACTGTTGATACAAAGTTTGTAAATAATTGTGGTAATATACCATATCTTATTTTTTGGAATGCATTACATCCAGCAGCATCTAAAGATTCTAATATTTTTTTATCTAAATCTTCTATAGTTTCTATGAATAATTTAGATACCATACCTATTGATGTTACTGATAAAGTTAAAACCCCTGCAAAAGCTCCAGGACCTGTAACTCTTATAAACATTAACCCATAAACGAAAGCTGGGAATGTTCTTATAGCTGCTATAAAGAATGATGTAATAACACTAACCCACTTTGGAACTATGTTACTTGATGCTAAGAATGATAGAGGAACAGCTATTATTGAACCTATTAATGTACCTAATAATGCTATACATATAGTTTCTAATAATAAAGCTGGAACTCCACCTTTATCTAGTGTGAATAACATACTAGTTTTTGGATGGAATATACCATCAACTACATTTTTAGCTATTTCTACACCATTTTCTTTTACACCATTAAACTCAATTGAATGTCCTGCCCATACCATTATACCTATTATAAATAGTACTGTTAGGGCTTTATTTATCCATAAATTTGGTTCTTGTTTTAATTGTTTATTAACTGTTAACTGCATATTACCCTAACCTTTCTCTTATATATTTACTTACATTTTCTATTATTACTACTGTTATAAATAGCATAACAAGTATCATACCTAACTTGTCATACTCTCTCCAACCTATTTTCTCATTTAATATAAGACCGATACCTCCAGCACCTACGTATCCAAGTATTGCTGCGTATCTTACGTTGATTTCGAATGTATATAAACATATTGAAAGATATGATGGTAATATTTGAGGCATTATAGTTCCTATGAATGCTTTAAGTTTTGTAGAACCTAATGCTTCCATAGCTTCAAATGGTCCCATATCTACAGTTTCTATTTTTTCGTATAACATTTTTACAACTAATCCGAATGAGAATATAGTTATTGCTACTGTACCAGCAAATGTTCCTAATCCAAATATATAAGTTGCAACTAATGCTATTATTAAAGTTGGTAATGTTCTAGTTATACTTAAAAGAAATCTAACTAAATTTAAAACTATTTTTGACTTGTTTATATTAACTGATGATATTATAGCAAATGGTATAGCTATAAAACATCCTATCATAGATCCAAGTACCGACATTTTTATTGTGTCTAATAAAGGAGGTAATACAGATTTTGCATAACTAAAATCTGGTGGTATCATACCTTTTAATATAATAAAGAATTCGCTTCCTCTTTTCATTATTGTTGAAAGACTGAAACCAGTCACATTACTTGCAAGTAATACTGATATAACTAAACCTATTATTACATAAGGAACGATAGATTTAGGTGGTTGAATTTCTTGGCCATCACTTAATACTATTTTTTCCGGTTTAAATATATTTTTTATAGCTTTTAACATCTTAAGCCCCCATCATTTCATCCTGAGCTAATTCACGCCCGTATATTTGAGTTAATACATCATTTGTTACTTCGCTTGATGGTCCGTCATATACTATTTCACCAGCTTTTATTCCTATAACTCTATCAGCGTATTTTAATGCTAAGTCTACGTGATGTATGTTTATAAGAACTGACATGTTTAATTCTTGATTTATTTTTTTGAAGTCATCCATAACTTGTACTGCTGTTATTGGGTCTAATGCTGCAACAGGCTCATCAGCAAGTATTATTTCTGGATTTTGAGCTAATGTTCTAGCTAGAGCAACCCTTTGTTGTTGTCCACCTGAAAGTTGGTCAGCTCTTACATAAGCTTTATCTAATATACCAACTTTGTCTAAAGCTTCTAATGCTACAACTTTATCTTCTTTTGAATATAATCCTATTATAGATTTCCATAATGGCATATCTGGAACTCTTGAAGTTAATACGTTTTTTATAACTGAAGTTCTAGTTACTAAGTTGAAAGATTGGAATACCATACCTATTCCACGTCTGAATTTACGTAACTCTTTTCCTTTTAAGTTGTTAACTTCTTGTCCGTTTACAGTTAACACACCATCAGTTATATCATGCATTCTGTTTACTGTTCTTAGTAAAGTTGATTTACCTGCACCAGATAAACCTATTATCGCAACAAATTCACCTTGTTGTATTTCTAAATTTATATTTTTTAATGCATGTAATCCATTTGGATATACTTTATTTACGTTATCAAATTTTATCAATTGTATCCCTCCACGTTCTATTTATGCTCTGTTTTTCTTGTTTTCAATACATTTAATTGATAGTATCTTTCGTGATATTATTTTTTTAATTCGTATAAAATAAGTCCATGATACTAATCATGAACTTATTTATTTTACTATTGCATAGATTTTATTAGCTCTTGAGCTTTCTTTTCTTCTTCGTAATTTTTGCTATCTCCTATTTCATATCCTTTATGAGTATAGATAGATATTACATCTTGTCCTTCTGGAGTTTCAGCTATATTCATAAATGCATTTTGTAATGCTTTAACTAATTCTGGAGTCATTACAGAAGAGTTTTTAGTTACTGATATAGTATCATTGTATATAGGAGCTGTAACACCTATAACGTTAGTTTCTTCCCAAACAGACTTGCTTCTTCCGAATTCGCTTGTCCATTTATCAGCATAGTCAAGACGTGCATCAGCATAAGTTACCATAACATCTATTTGACCACTTGCTAATTGAGTTAATGCAGTAGCATAGTTATCTAAAGCCACTTTATTTGGTAAATCAGTTAATGATAAACCGAAGTTTTCTTGTAACCATAAACTTGGGTATATATATCCTGCTGGAGAAGTTGTATTACTTGATACACCCCAAGTAACGCCTTTAACATCTTCAGCTGTTAATTTTTTACCGCTATTTATTTTATCTGCAAGAGCTTGACCTTTTTCAGATGGTCCAGCTATTACTAAAGAACGATAATAAGTAACTTTTTTGTCTGTATTTTCTGTTGGAGCTGTATTCCAATCTGCTGGATTATCTGAATCATGGTTTAATCCAAAACGAGTAGCAGTTAAAGCAACATCTGCTCCATTTTCATATAATACATATGTTCCACCTGGTATAAATCCAACGTGTGCAGTACCTGATTCTAAAGCTTCACCAACAGCTTCGAAACTTGTACCTACTTCAATTCTTATATTTTTAAATTTGGCTATGTTAGCTATCTTCGTGATAAATATGACATAAAAACAACCACACCTTAGAATTTTCAATATATTGAATTCTAATATGTGGTTGATTATATAACTTACTATAAATTGTTCGTAATATATTAATATTGTCTATTAAGCTACTTCTATAAATTATAACTTTTACCAAAACCAACCTCCATATCCTATTTCAAGATGTAATATGAAAAACAAAGTTGGTAATAACAACATACTTATAATACTACAAATATAGCACATTTTCGTAAATTTATTTTCTTTATACTTCCTCTTAGTATAATCAAATAGCACTATGAAAGGTATTGTACTTAGCACTATTCTTAACAGAAATCCCAATTGTAAAAGATATTCATCATTAAGTTTTATACCATCTAGTAGTATTAATGGCAATGCCCAGCTAAACCATACTATTATGTTAGAAAATATAATTGCTGAAACATACTTTCGTATATATATCCTTTTTTCTTGTTTCATCGCATCACCTTTCTTCATAATCAACACTATTATAGTGTTTTACTTATAAGTCACAATATATGACAATTGCGATTTAGTTTATATTATATCATTTTCAACACTTATTTAAAACATAGCCTAATTTTATAAAAGGCTATGTTAAACTATTTATATCTATATATACCTATAGTTTTATATCTATCTCCTTCTAATACTTCACTAGCTCCATAATATATGCTATAATCTTCTTCATTTATTTCAACTATAGCATCTCCCTCTTTAAAATATGGAACTTCAAATATGTGATATTGAATATCTCTCATTATTCTTCTTGCATCAATAAGTGCGATTATATCTCTATATTCTAATCCATATGAACACAATTCTTCAATTCTATTTAAATCATTTTTAAACGCTTGATTTTTTACTGAATTAGATATGTATCTTATAGTATTTACAATTCCATATAAATCATTATTATCATAAGCATCCCATCGATTATTTGCCTTATCGAATAATTCTTTATATCTATCATCAAAAATAACTTGGTTCAATGCAGTATAACAGTCTCCAAATTTAAGAACTTGCTCTTGATTTAAGTTAAAGAATATATCAGTTCTTAAATCATATCGTTCTTCATCTGACATAGTAGGTTTATTTTTTTCTACTGATTCTATTATATTTATCAATTCTTGTTCTTCGCTTTCTTTTGAATAAATATCATTAGAAATAATTTGATTAATATTATTAGTATCAATTAAATTCTCATTTTTATTAATATCCAAAGTTATATCTTCTTTTGAATTACTGCACCCTGTTAAAAATAATGATATAGCAATTAAAAATAAACTTAACCTAATTACTTTTACCATATAAAATTTCCCCTTTTTATTTATAATTAATTCTCAATATATAATAATTACGAACTTAATTATATTATATAAAGTATTCAATTGTTTTCCAATTATAAAATGGTTTCATTAATTTGAAGTAAAGTTCCTTACTTTATGTTAATTCAATGAATCTATTTCTAATAGTGGCTCTAGTTACATATGTATCCTTAGTAGCTATATTCACTAGCATATCTTTAATTCGGTCATTCTTTTTATTCTTCTTACTTAGTTGTAGAAATTTAAACCAAGCCAAATAATTATTGATATATTTTGTGGATACACCATTAAAAGTCATTAACCATCTCTTAAAGCTACTGTGAAGAGCATTTATATGCTGTAAATGATAAACACTATCTATCAGGAACTTGCTTTAACTCTATGTTCAACTTATCCTTTATTCCCATATATGATTTATGTGAATCTACACAAAAAGTAGCATCTTCACATATTTTATTGTCAAAGAAGTTAACTATTTGATTTGTTGTAATTCTACCATTACAAACAGCACCCATAAGGATATTTCCTTTTCTATCAATTGCTGTCTCTATACAAATCTGCTCTTTTGATATTCCTCTTTTCTTCTTATCATTTTTACCTTTACCTCTTTTTCTAGGATTTCTAGGCATTACAAATGTAGTACTTTTAGAATGATTCCCTTTAAAAGACTCCTTAATAAAGCATTCATCTACTTCAACTATACCTTCAACTTTATCATTTTTTAATGATAAATTGATTACATCAAGTATCCTATGACGCATGTAAAAAGACGTTTTAACACCTACTCCTACTTCTTCAGCACATTTTCTTATAGAAAGTCCTAATATCATTAATTCGCAGTATTTTAGCCATTTATCTAACCCTAATTTTGTATTAGAGAATGGGGACATAGTAAACTCATCAAAACTTGTACGACAACGTTTACATATATATCTTTGTCTTCCATTAGATTTCCCATTTTTATTTACATCTTTACATTGACATTTTGGGCACTCGTATCCTTTAGAAAATCTACTTTCTTTAACATTATCTCTAATTTCAGAAGAATTAAATAAAGTACTTAATACTTCTTGTGCTACTGAAATTAACTCTGTAAGTTCATTCTTTTTTAAATCTTTTATCATAGCTTTTATATCTATTTTTGACATAATATTAGGTATCCTTTCTGTAAATTAGTTGAAATATAGTCTATACCTATATTATAGCCTATTTTAGATATAATTAATCACAAAGTTAGCTAACATAGCCTTAAATTTAAATCCTTCTTTAGCTAATTCTTCTTTTAACATATCAGCTAAAGGTTCTGTTGCAGATTGTATTTCTTTAGGGTCTCTTGAAGGAACAAAGTATACTACTAATTCATCATCATCTGATTTACTAGATCCACATCCAACCATAAGAGCCATAGTTAATACAACTACAGAAAGTAATGCGAAAATTTTCTTTTTCATCATTGCGTCTCCTTTATTAATTATTAAGTCTTATTAATTATATCATCTTTTTTATATTTTTGCGCAATTTTTTCCTTTTTTCGATTTATTTTTATTATTTTCAACTTATTTCACATTAAATATGCTACACTATTTAAGTTATTTTTTACTTTTATAATATTTTCAATTATAAAAAACATTTTCCTTTACCATTTTGGTAAATATAGTATGATATATAATTATTAGATTATTAGTTTAAATCCAAAAAATTCACTTCGTTCATGGCGCCAACGACTTCGTCCGTTGCTTAAAGTTTATCGCCAGCTAATCAGAGACTCTGTTGCTTAGTATTCGCTGCGATTATGACTCTAATTAATTTGTTTGTTGCTTATATAAAAAAAGTAGCTAGATTTAATATTCTAGCTACTTTTTACAACTCTATTTTTTAATTTTATATATTTCAATTCTTCTTCGCTTTAGCTTATTACTTTAATTTATTATATTCTTCATCACTTACTTCTTCGCACCACTCTGTTTTTGTGTCAACTCCTGGTACTTCTATTGCTAAGTGTTGGAACCAGCTATCTTTTGCTGCTCCATGCCAATGTTTTACGCCTGCTGGTATGTTGATTACATCTCCTGGGTTAAGCTCTACTGCATCTTTGCCCCATTCTTGGTAATATCCTCTTCCTGCTGTGCAAAGTAGGACTTGTCCTCCACCTGATGTTGAGTGGTGGATATGCCAGAAGTTGCGACATCCCGGCTCAAAAGTTACATTACCAACTACAACTTGGTCTAAAGATAGCATGTTTAGATAACTTTGTCCTGTAAAATATTTTGCAAACGCATCATTTGTTTCCCCTGTTTTAAATACACTAAGTTCTTTTTCCATTCGAATTACCTCCAATTATTTTATCTCCAATTATTCTATCGTGTATCAACTTATTTTTTTACTGTATAACGTAGCCAAAGACTATCTCCATCCATAATCTTTACATCTTGTAATTTAAAGTGTACTGGTTTATCTTTGCTAAGACCTTCTTTCTCCATAAATAATGTAGGTGTTTTTGTTGATCCATCTGCAGATGCAGCCACAACTAAACTAACTTCATCACATAATCCGGCTTGGATAAATGACCAGTTAAGCACACCTCCACCGCCTAACATAAGAAGTTCTATATTAAATAATTTTTTTAATTTATCTACTAATAATTCACAATCTAAAGAAGTATCTCCAGCAATTATATAAGATATTCCTAATTTTCTAAGAAACGCTTTACCAACCTTGGTGTTTGTAGTGTCTATCTTTTCCGAATGCTAAATCATAAAATACACTTCCGGCCGCGTCGCCTTCTGGTGTACTCATATAATTTCCCATAATTTTTCCGTCTAAAGACGTAAGCATATGACAAAATATATACGGTCTATTCATTTGAAAATCCTCTTGTAAATTCTTTCTCTCAACTTAATTATAATTGTAGTACTTAAAGTTAACTCTAAGTCAAGGCATTTTTTAATCATTTAAAACATTCTTTTATGTTTTTAAAATACTATTTCATAATTTAATATTAAAATATTATTTCATGATTTAAATCATTTTAAATTATTATTCATTTTTATAAGATAATACGGAAGATATAAAAACTGTAAGACATAGTATACTCGTCATAGAAATTATGATACTCATAAATTTTGCGACAGGCGAAACAGGACTTATATCTCCATATCCAACTGTGGCAAAGGTGATAATCGTATAGTAAAACAAATCAAAAAATGTAGGATTATTAGTATACACCCCTTCATTGCTACAGCTAATAAAACATACTGCTAGTGCCAAACTTATTACTACCATGCACAAAACTATTACAGCCATAACGCCTATACTGTCTATTTCAAATGCTTTTTTAGTTTGCGCCTTAAAATCAGCAATTTCGGGACTTCTTATAAGTCTCAAAAGTACTTTTAAATTTAGATAATAGCTGAGCGTCACTCCAACAAGTCCGATTTTGTAATTTTTCGCAAATTCCCCGGGAAATATTATTAAAATCGTCATATACATGCTTATTATGAAATAACTTATCAATAAATCAGCTTTTGTGATTTTATCTTCAATTTTATATAAGAATTTGTATATTCTTGAAACACATAATAATACGCATCCTATTGCAAAATACAAAAATATAATTAAAAATATTATCGTCAATGTCTTTCCAAACAAAATATAATTTTCTTCTACATATTTAAAAATCTTCTTAACTATATATCTCATAAGAGCATAAACTACGAATATTTGTGATATAAAAAGTATAAACCATTGATAGAAATTTAAATATCTCGATCTACCTTTAAGCAAATATCTATATTGATTATTTATCTCATAAATTAGTTTCTTGACGTTTTTAAACTTACCCATATTTACTCTTTTATAAGTTACTACTTCAAGTGCAAATAAAGTTATTAATATAAAAAATAATCTAAACATACTTCCTCCAAATCTAGTTTTATGATTTTTCAATATTAGTATGCTCATTATCTTTATAAATAATAAAATCTCACCTTTTTAAAAGGTCACCAAAAATTGCACTTCTCATATATTGTTAATATATAGTTAAACTATGTGAAAATTAATAGGTTTCAATGCTTATTGTAAAAGGGGGTATACAGACGCCATGAATTTTTTATCTTCAGTAAATGCAGTTTTGCTTGTAGGCGCTTTATCAATAGATGCTTTTGTTGCCAGTTTCGCCTATGCCACAAGCAAAATAAAAATACCCTTTAAATCAGCTTTGATTATTAATGTTGTATCTACTACTATTTTGGGGATAGCCTTGTTTTTCGGAAGTATTGTAAGCAGATTCATTCCATCTATTTTTACAACAAGTATTTGCTTTACTATGCTATTAATGTTAGGCTTGGCTAAATTATTTGACAGTACGTTAAAAGCATTGTTGGGTACTCGCGGCTCACTAACTCGCAATTATGAATTTAAGGTTTCCGACTTTAGGTTTTTCTTAAAAGTATATATAGATAATACAGCAGCAGATGTCGACCATTCGCTTATATTATCACCAAAGGAATCATTTTCTCTAGCATTAGCACTATCTTTAGATGGATTGGCGGCTGGTTTTGGAGCAGGTTTAGTTTCGGCTAACTTTTTTCAAATAATTTTATTCTCACTTATTGTAAATATAGTTGCAATCCTCGGTGGTTGCTTTATAGGAAACAAAATAGCAGAAAAAACAGAGCTTAATCTGTCTTGGTTGAGTGGTGTGACATTAATTTTATTAGCTTTTTTAAAATTGAAATAAATATTTGAGATTGATATATAAATTTGTTTTCTCATTAATATAAACGGGAGTTGGTAGAATGTGAATTTCTATCGCTCCCAAAAAAATTCCCTTTTGATTAAAGTTCTATATTTCTTAAAATTCTTATCTGATATTTGTTAAAACTCTACATTACACCTTTATATGTTTACACTTTTATTTGTTAAAACTCTCTATTATACTTTCAAATTTCTCTTTATTGCTTACATCCAAGTAAGTAAATAACTACAAAGTGCGTTATTGCATACCATTATCCTGTTTTATATAATTTTATATAAATTTTTAAAAGGAGATTGTATTATGAAAAACCTAAATTTACTTTACTTCAGCCCTACTGATGGGACTAAAAAAGTTGTAAAAGAAATCGCAAATGGTATCGGATGTGAGTACAAAGAATTTGATATTACTTTAGCTCAAAATAGGACTCAGGAATTATTTTTTGATGAAAATGATTTAGTTATAATCGGTGTGCCTACTTATACTGGTAGATTTCCAAAATTACTAAAAAGCTATCTTGATAAAATTTCATGTAACAAGGCTATGGCTGTATTTGCTGTTACATATGGAAACAGAGATTATGAAGATTCACTTTTAGAGACAAAGTATTTATTTGAATCAAAAGGATTTGTTGGACTAGCTGGTGCAGTATTCGTAGCCGAACACTCATCTACATCAAAACTGGCTACTAATAGACCAAATTCAGACGATTTAAAAATAGCTTATGACTTCGGTGTGAAAATAAAAGACAGACTAGAAAATTTAAATGACGTAAGCGAATTAAAACTAGAAGTTCCGGGCAACTTCCCTTATGTCGAAAAAAATCTCCCACAAGTTCCAATGGCTCCAGAAACAGACGACACTTGTGTAAACTGCAAAATATGTGCAAAACACTGCCCTACATCTGCTATAAATCTTGAAGATTGTAAAAAAATAGATCCAACTAAATGTATAAGATGTTGTAGTTGTGTAAAAAGATGTCCGTTTAATTCTAAAAAATTCACTCACCCTGGATTTAATAATATGAAAAACATGCTTGAAACTAATTTTGCTGATGTTGTTCGTATGCCGGAGATATTTGTTGGATAAGATTTATTTAACTAAAACTATATAAACTTTATTTGTGTAAATAAGTCATAAAAATAGGCATACATTAGTATTTTAAATATATTAATACTAGAGTATGCCCTTTTTAGGTTGATATCATTTATGTTTTTTAATACTGTATAAAACTTTAATCTCCATATGGAAATTCTAAATCTTTATCAATTTCCAAGTTTTCTATCCAGTCGAATTTGTCGCTATGCTCCATCCCCCAATCAAACATAGCGCTATTCTATTGGATATTTGATTTTTTTATTTTTATATTGTTTTAATAAAGTTGCTTTTCTGCTTTCGTCCATGTGTATATCCTTATCACAATTCCTACATTCTTGTTACTCTTGCAGGTTTTCTTGGAACTGTTCTTTTATATTCTACTCTTGGATAGCCAACTACCATACAAGATATGATTTTTTCGCCTTCTTTTAATCCAATCATTTCTCCTATTTTAGGATTCATCGATGCCGCTCTTTCAAAGAAACCGCTGAAATAAGTTCCTAGCCCTAGCGCATCTATCATAAGCTCCATTTTTGCTGATGCTAAACCACCATCTATTTCATTTTGCGCTTTTACAATTATTAATAATGGTGCTTTGAAGAATAATTGATCAGGTCCATCTGGATTTTCTACAAAACTCTCATACATACGCTTCCACATATGGGCGTATTTTAGAAGGTGTTTTGGAGTTTCTTCACTTCCCAACATCTTGTCGGCCATTGCATTTAATGTTCCTAAAGTCATTCTTCTTAACTCTGGTATGCTGTCTTTTACAATAGTATAAGAAACATCTTGTATATTAGTTGATGTTTGTGTAAATCTTCCTGCATCTATTATTTTTTCTATTTTCTCTTCTTCTATTTCATCTTTTTTAAATAATCTAACACTTCTTCTAAATTTCATAAAATTCATTAGTTTATCTGCATCTATTGTGAAGTCTTCTTTTTCATATGGGATGACTTCTTCCATCGAGTATTCTTCTTCATCATCACAAGATACTGCTTTTACTGGACAGATTGCTATACAGTGACCACATTTTATGCATGTTAAGTTTCTTATGTGCGCTTTTTTATCGATCATTTCTATGTCGCTTACGATACAGTCTTGCTTACATAAAGTACATCCTATACACTTATCTCTATCTACTATCATTTTGTTCTCCTTTATATGATTATACGATTCTTCTTTTGTTTAATTTTAATTGCTGTTTTAAAGTTTTATCTATCTACAAAACGCATTATTTCGTCTACGTCTTTTCTTTTATTTGGTGCTGCATGTTCTCCATCTTCATACCCGTAAACTATAAGTGCTGCAACAGTTTCGTCTTCCGGTAAGTTTACTATTTTTGCTATAGATTTATCGTCTATAACTCCCATTATACAAGTTCCGACACCTTTTGCATGTGCTGCTAAACAGAATGTTTGGCATGCTATACCAGCATCAAAAACTTCCCATGAGTTACCTTTTGAAGTTATGTATTCTTTGTCATATGTTCCACTTTTTCCTTTTACAAAGCTAAGTACAGCTACTCCTTTTGCAGTTCTTAAAGTGTCTATATTGTATACGAATCCATTAACTCCATGCTCTGCTATTTCTTTTATTATTTCTTCGTCGTCTACTAATGTGTATCTAGCTATTTGGTAGTTTACCCAAGAAGGAGCCCATCTCGCTATATCGACAATTTCTCTCATAGTCTCTCTGTCTACTTTTTCGTCTTTATATTTTCTTACGCTACGTCTTTCTTTTATCATAGTTATTGCATCCATATTTTCACCTCTAATTGACCATTTATAATTTTATAATTTGCATATTTTTAACTTTTATACCTTTCGCATTAATTCAATAAATCTTACGAAATTTTTACGAAAGTTTTACAAATTTGCGTTTTTGTTTTAATCCACCTATTAACGTGGTATATTAAACACTACCGGTAATTTGTAGAAATTAAGTTATTTATATGGCAATTTTCTTCCTTTAAAAGTCAGTTGCCAACTCTAATCTCTACATATTATACTATATAAAATGCGATAATCATACCAATTTATCGTATTTATTAATTAAAAATCTAAACGAACTTATAGAAAGGATAATATTTATGACACAGACAGTTGAACTTCAAAAGAAGGGATTAGACAGAATAAGAGTATTTTCTGGTGCACAATTAAAATATATAGCATTTCTATCTATGTTAATCGACCACGTGAATAAAGCCTTAATATATCCAAATTTAAATGGGGGATTACTTTTAAAAATAAGTGATTTATTTGATGTACTTGGAAGGATAGCATTCCCATTATTTGCATTTTTTATAGTAGAGGGTTTTTTCAAAACGAGAAGTCGTAAAAAATATCTTCTAAACTTATTGATATTTGGCGTAATATCAGAAGTACCATTTGATATGTTTACAACACGTACATTCTTCAATCCTAGATATAACAATGTACTATTTGCACTAGCATTATCACTTGTAACAATTTGGATTATAGATACATTAAAAATAAAATTAGAAAAAATACCTCGTTTCCTATGGTATTTGACTACAGTATTAATTTTAGCTATTATGTGTATTATATCTCTATTCCTTTCAGTAGATTATGATTACCATGCTATATTAATAGTATATTTCCTTTATGTATTTTATAATAAACCTATATTATCATGTGTATTTGGTTATTTATCAATTTTCAAGGAGGTTTGGGCACTTCTTGGTTTTGGATTTATACTTATGTACAATGGAAAACGTGGCAGACAAAATAAAATGATAAATTACTGGTTCTATCCTGTTCATATATTAATATTAGGTATATTAAGGATGGTATTCAATATATAATTTAATATTTTTCAAATAAAAAATGGGCAACGTATAAATTTACGTTTGCCCATTTTTCTATTTAAAATATCATGAGGGAATATTTATATATCTATATTACTTGCTAGAGAACTAACTTTTTATCTTTTAACTCAAGTATAACATCTGACTTGCTCGCAAGATCCTTACTATGAGTAACAACAATCACACATTTTCCATGTTTATGTGCACTTGTTTTTAATATTTCTATAATTTCTTCTTCTGTATCACTGTCTAAATTTCCAGTCGGTTCATCTGCCAAAATTACTGGTGAATTTGCAACAAGTGTTCTTGCTATGGCAACACGTTGTTGCTGACCTCCGGACAATTTCAATACATTTCTTTTTATTTCATCATCTTTTAATCCAAGCTCATTTAAAATAGTTTTATCTGCTTTTGGGTTTACTATTTTTAAATTTTCTAATGGAGTCATATAATCAATCAAATTATAATTTTGGAAAATTAGTGAAACATTATTTTTTCTATGATTCTCATATCCTTTTTCCCTAATATCCTGATTGTTATATAGTATTTTACCACTTTGTGGTTCATCAAGACCTGCCAACAATGATAGCAAAGTTGTTTTTCCAGAACCAGATACACCTAAAATCGTGTAAAACTTGCCTTTTTCAAACTCCATACTTATATTATTTAATATTTTTTTACCATTTGTATATGAATAATTAACTTTATTTAATGCTAAAATTGACATTTGTCTTCCTCCTAGCTCATTTTCGATAGTATTTCTTTTGGTTTTAATCTTATTATTGATGATGAAGATATCATTACAGAACTTATGATAATAGTTGCCCCTATTGCATAAACATAAAGAACTTCTTTTAAACTAACATCAACATCAATCCCATCTACTGTTTGAGTTGCTAAAGAACTGTTTGCATCATATCCTAATGACATTCCTCCAAACCCTTGTTGCACCTCCTGAACAGCTTGTTTGCTTGCCTGGCTAACCATTGCATCTCCTATATTTTGTGATATCATCTTACTTGAAAAATATGATGTTCCAAAAGCTAGCACACTTATAAGTAACAATTCAATTATATATTGTGAAATTATTTTAAACTTTCCAACTCCGATAGAAAGTAAGATACCTGTTTCATGAATTCTTCCTTGAATCCAAAATGCTAAAACTAATGAAAGCACTATTATTCCAACTATAATTGAACCGATTAAAAGCATATTTACGATTTTTTCTAAGCTATCAAATGACTTAGATAATGCTAAAAACGTATCATCACTTTTTGATATATTATAAAGACTCCAATTTTCTTGTATTTTATTGACATCTGATATTACATCATCTACATTTTTATTAGTATTAAACACAGCACTTGTATATTGGCTGTTTCCTTTTGAATAACCATATAAAGCATTTAATGTGTTCATATCTGATAATATAAGGTTTTCTGGTATTTCTAACTTACTTCCCATTCTGTCTGTATTTTGGCTTTCAAAAATACCTACAATTTCAAGATCATATTCAGACGGTGCATCTTTAGATGCATTATAATCTAAGCTGTCTTTAGTTCCTATTATCCTATCTCCTACTTTTAAATTATTTTTTTCGGCTAACGCTTTGTGAACTAATACTTTATTTTTATCACCTTCTACAAGGTGTCTACCTTCAACTAATCTAAATGATTTACTCATAAATTTTGTGTCGTATTCTGTAAACTTATGAGCTTCTACAGGGAAAAGATTTTTATACTTTTTATCAGTGTATTGAACTGTGTTGTTTTTTGGCTCCACATTTTGAAGTTGCTTAAAAACTAGCCCAATCCCCTGAACTGATGCATCATAATTTTTTATGCCATTTACTTTTGATACTTTATTTACCAAACTCTCTGGCATTGTTCCTGTGAAATTTGTTGCCAAATTGTTTTGTATCTCAAATGTATTTGCTGTCTCCTTACTTGAATTTTGTCTTGCAATTGATGTAGCTTTTTTAATTGAAATTCCACTCAGTACAGCTGTAGCTATACAAAATAGAATAAAGAACATAAGAATACTTTTCTTTTTCTTTCGGGTTATATATAATACCGCTCTTTTAAAAGAACCCATTTTTTTACCTCCTTGTTTTATAATTTTTAGAAATTTTCATAATAAATATTTTAGACTTTGTGTCAGTCACTTCATTTATCTAAGATAGATTTTAAGTTTCCAATATGAAATATTTATGAAATGAATATAAAATTTTAATATTTTTTGTATAAAAAAACTACTAAGCCCTAAAACTTAGTAGTCACTTATCTTTATCTTAAATTTTAAAAGTACTTTTAATAAAAATTATATCTCAACTTCCATCTCTGCATATTGTTCTAATCCTAATTTGTTTAATTGTTCATCTACTGCTTCACCCTTTTCTACCACTCCTTGATTTACTAAATAAAGTAATCTTGAGCCAAGAGATTTAATTTGGGCAGCTTTATCAAATTACTGTTTTCTCCTCCAAATGGTAAATCTGGTGATATACAGACTTTCCCTGTGTGTAAAACGTGAATTTTTATCTCGTCCATATTCTTATCCTCCTGAAATTAGCTTCTATAAATTATTCTTTATCACATATTTTTTTATATCCATAGTTCACTTTTATTGTTTTTTTACTCTTTTATTATTTTTACTTCATTCTGATATTATTTTATACTATATGATTTTTATTTTCTGCTACAAAAAAGAGCAAAGTGTTTAAACTTTGCTCTTTTTTAAATTTCTATTAATCTTAGTGTTTGTGATACTATCTTAGCCAGACCGTTAATATTAACGTCATTAGGATTAGTTAGCCAAAAAGTATATCCAGCAATTACTTGAGATGCCACCATCTCCAAAATCAAATTGCAATTATCAGCATTATACAGACGATATTCACTCTCTAATAAATGATACTTCATTCCATCTTTCCATTTTTGAATAAATCTATTATTTATGTTGGCGATTAAAAATGCATAAAACACATCTTTATTTTTCTTTACATAATTAATTGTCTCTTGATAATATGATAAATAAACGTCCGACTTTATATCCGTATTCATTAACTCCTCATTTAAATGCATCATCTGAGAAATATGATAATTTTCTATATCTTCTATAAGTTCATCTATATTTTTATAATATACATAAAACGTACTCCTAGCCACATTAGATATTTCAGTCAATTCCTTAACGCTGATTTTGTAAATGGGTTTTGTTTTCCACAACTTTATCAACCCATCAAACAATACCTTCTGTGCAGTAGTAATTTTTCCTGTTTTTAATTCATTAATTGATTTATAAGGATTTTCCATTGTAATACCTCTTTTACACATTTTTTGATATTCTATTATTTTGTGCTTACATAGAAATTTTATCAAAATTAAGAGGTATTTAAAATATTATATTTTTGTTATTATCTATAAACTTACTCATTATACCAAACGATATAATATATAATTTTCTTATAATTAAAAGAACTACTAAGAATAAACTCAGTAGTTCTTTGCTTTTTTATTTTCTAAATTCTTTATACATTTGTATCATTTCTTCGGCTAAAACTTTAATAGTTTCAGCTGACATCATCTGGTCTTCTGCATGCATTATTATCAACGAAAATTCGACTTTATCTCCAGATGCTTCTTGTTGTATTAATGATGAATGTGCATGATGTCCTTTTAGCATATATTCTGCTGATTCATTTAATTTAGCTTCGGCCTCTTCATAATTACCTTCTCTAGCAACTCTTAGTGCTTCTACTACTAATGATTTTGCCATCCCCACATTACTAATAATTTCAAATGCTATTAATTCCATACCTTCCATTTATGTCACCTCTAATTGTTAAATATTATGCTAATCCCTCAGTTGTATCTTTTTCTGAATTATCATCATCTACTTGTGATGCTTTGCCTGCTGCTATTACGAATGGTGCATAAATTAATACACTCACTGCTAAACATAGTACACCTATTAATAGTGCTAATACATTTCCTCCTGTTCCAAGGAATGGTATTAATGGACCTGGTGTTGTCCATGGAACACCATATGCTACTGGAGGAATTATTTTAAATATGCAAGTTGCTGAATATCCTATTATTATGTTTACTATTGGTGCTAAAACAAATGGAATTATATATATTGGATTTAGTATTATTGGTAATCCGAATATAACCATTTCATTTATATTGAATATCCCTGGTGCTAAAGAAAGTTTTGCAATACTTTTTTGATCTTTAGCTTTACTGAATAATATTAGTGCTATTACTAACCCTAGTGTAGCCCCTGAACCACCATAAGCTCCAAATGCATCAAATAATCCATTGAAAGTTACTGGGAAAGGTGCTCCCCAAGCAGTACCATGTTGAGCTGCATATAATACATTACTATTTACAGCTTCTGCAAACATTGTGTCACGAACTGCTGCTATTGTATTAGGACCATGTATACCCATTGCCCAAAGTATTTGGCATATAAATGCTAATACTATTACAGAACCTACATTTTGTCCTAATTTTGTTAGTGGTGATTGGATTACTGCATAAACCCATTCATGTAATCCGCCAGGTGCAACTTTTTTAATTAAGAAGTTTATTATTGAGAATGATAAAGTTATTAAAATTATAGGTATTAATACCTTAAATGATCTAGCTACTGCTGGAGGTACTTGTTCTGGCATTTTTATTTCTAGCTTTTCAGATTTTGATAAAATTGCCATAAGTTCCCCAACTACTAAACCAACTATTATCGCTACGAATAGACCTTGTGAGCCTAAAAATTTAGTTGTTAAATGATTTACATTATCTACCCCTACATAATCTGGATATATTATAAAGTAAACTGAAACTGCTGTTAAACCTGTTAACAAATCATCAGCTTTGAGTGTTTTGGCGAGATTTCTAGCAACTAAAAATACTATGAATATTGCTAATATATCTGCAGACCCTCTTAAAACAGGTGAGAATATATTTTGATACTCTGCAAAATTAGGAATTATTGACTCTAATTTAAGTAATTTTGCAACAAAACCATCTGGTGATAAGAAAACAAAGTTTAATAATACCATTAACGAACCTGCCATTGTTAATGGAAATGAAAGTATAAATGAATCTCTTACTGCACATATGTGCCTTTGTGAATTTAATTTAGCGGCAATTGGAACTAAGAATCTTTCTATGCCCGCTTGGAATTTTTCCATAGTAGTCATATGTATACCCCCTAGATTTTTTATATTATTTTATTTTAGCTAATGTACTTTCAAGTATTCCTTTACCATCCATAATTCCATATTGTCTCATATCGATTACTTCTACTGGTATGCTTCCATTTGTAAGTTTTTCTACTTGTGGTTTTTGAAAACGTACTTGAGGCCCTAAAAGTACTATATCTACATCATTTATTACACTTGAGCATTCTGCTATTGCTAATGCATTTATTTCTACTTCTTCCCCGCATTCTTTAGCTGCATCTCTCATTTTATTAACTAGTAAACTAGTTGACATTCCTGCTGAACAAACTAATAATATTTTTTTCATAATAACCCTCCTGATTTTTAAACCTTTTATTTTAATTTTTATTTTGTATGTTGAATATTATATTTTGTATTCTTATAAATTTTCTCCATTGCTGCTTATAACATCTTTGTACCAATAGAAACTTTTTTTCTTAATTCTTCTTAAATCTTTTTCATCATTTTCATCTCTATCTACATATACAAATCCGTAACGTTTTTGGTATCCATTTAACCAACTTAGTAAATCAGTAAATGACCATGTGCAGTAGCCTAGAAGTTCTACCCCATCTGTTATTGCTTCTTTACATGCATTAACATGGTCGCTTAAGTATTTTATTCTATAATCATCATTAACGATATCGTTTTCCTCAAGCTTATCAAATTCTCCAAGACCATTTTCTGTGATTAATATTGGTAACCCATATCTGCTTGTTAATCTTCTTAGGCCTATTCTTAATCCAGTAGGGTCTATCGCCCAGTCCCAGTTAGTAGTCTCTACATATGGATTTTTTGTATTTTTATAAACACCAGGTATACCATTTTCCTTAGTTGTACCTTTTTTACCTGTGTTATTCATTCCTTCTGATAAACCTACACCATCTAATGGGTTAGCTTTAACAGTTGCTGTTTGATAATAGTTTATACCTATAAAATCAGGTTTTCCTCTTCCTAATAGTTCAAGATCACCATCTTCTATTATTGGAGCTATTCCTAATCTTTCATAATATTTTAGTGCAAATGATGGATATGTTCCTTTACAATAAACATCTAACCACCAACTACAGTTTAACTCTTCTGCATTTTCCATTGCTAATACATCTTCTGGATTACAGCTATATGAATAATTAGGTCCAAATGCAAAGCTTGGTCCAATCATTCCGTTTGGTACATATGATCTAAAAGATTCAATAACTTTTGCATTAGCTAAGTTTGCAATGTGATTTGCTTGTAACATTCTTTTTTGATCTTTAACACCTGGTGGATGTAGGGCTGTTAAATAACCTAATGTTAAAAATACATTTTGTTCATTTAGTGAAACCCAATATTTTACCTTGTCACCAAATCTTTTGAAAAGTGTTATACAGTACTCGTTAAAATCATCTATTATTTCTCTTGATTCCCAACCGCCATATAAATCTTGAAGATGTTGTGGTAAATCCCAGTGGTATAAAGTGATTATTGGTTTTATATTATTTTTTATAAGTTCATCTATTAAGTCCTCATAGAATTTTAAACCTGCTTCATTTACTTGACCTCTACCTTTTGGATATATACGACTCCAAGCTATTGAAAATCTATAAGCTTTAAGTCCCATCTCTGCCATTAAAGCTACATCTTCTTTATATCTATTGTAATGGTCTACTGCTATATCTCCATTCGTATTTTTATAAGTTGTTCCAGGTTGTTTAGTATATATATCCCATATACTTTTTCCCTTTCCATCTTGGTCCCAAGCTCCCTCTACTTGGTAAGCTGCAGATGCCGAACCCCATAAGAAATCATCTTTAAATTTGTCTAATTCTTTATATATCATCTAATGTCCCCCTTTGTATCTTATAGTCTAAGTATAACTTATAATTTGTTGTAAGTAATAGTTTTTACTTCTAAAAAAACATGTCACAACTTTAATAATTTAATCCAAAAATAAAACAACTTGTTTTTTATTTAAATAGAATAATCTTATGTAGTTATTCGACTATATATTGGTTGTATAGCTTCTTTCCTATCCTTTCAATCATATATAAAACTGGTAATTGAGTAGTTATATCACTATAATTAACCTTTACCTGCTGAACATAATAAGGTATATTTAAATTTGACATTTTAGCAATTGTGCAATTTTCACTATTTGTTATGCTAGCGACAGAACAGCCTTCTTGTTTAAATCTATCTATATTTTCTATTGTAGATTCTGTTTCTCCAGATACTGACAAAGCTATTACCAAGCATGGCCCATGACATCTAAAGTTCTTTGGGAAAAACGGATCATCTATGTGGAATGTGAACTTTCCAATTGCAGAAAAATATCTAGCCGCATATTTGCATAATATTCCCGATGAACCTATTCCTAAAAATATAATTGTATTCGCCATTTTTACCATGTCGCATAAATTATCCAGACGTTTATCCAAATCACTTTTTTCTATATTTTTTAAAAAATTTATTATTTCAGAAGTATCATCACTGACCTTCTTCATATTATTTTCTTCTATATACATTTTGAATTTAACTTTAAATTCAGAAAACCCCTCACAATTTAACTTCTTGCAAAATCTCAATATAGTTGTTGTCGATACATGAGCTTCATCAGCTAATTCCCTTATCCTCATATATATTACCTTTTTTTTATTTTTCATTATATATTCGTATAAAGATAGCTCTAAATTGTTTAAACTTTGTATAACCTCGTAACTAAACATATTTTATCCTCTCCACTATAACTATCCATTACTAACTACATATTTTTTTGATTGTTTTAGATTTGCATTTATTATAGCTCCTAAAATATTCGCATCATTATTATATTTACATCTTTTAATTTCTGTCGTTATAAAATCTGCTTCTAAATATTCAATACAAACTTCTTTGTAGTGTTTTTTTAACTTATCAATAAACCAATCTTCTTCCGATATTCCCCCACCAATACATATAATCTCTGGATTATATGTAACTGTTATAGCTATTAATTCAACTGCTATATTGTTTATCCATTCATCTATTACTTCTTTAGCTAATTCATCCCCAGCTAAAAATTTATTACAAACTTCATGACCATATTCAACCTTTTCTTCTTCATCAACTTTACTGTTATATATCTCTATTAAACCAGTCATTGATGCGTAGTCACCCATTTTGTCTATTTTTTTAGTTTGGAAATTCATAAAAGGAATGTTGTGAAACTCTGCTGCAAATGAGTCTTTTCCATATATAACTCCATTTTCATCACATAAACATCCACCAGTACCTGTTCCCAAAATTAAAAATGCTGAAGATTTGCTTCCTTTTGCATTTCCTATTTCAAACTCACATAATCCTGCTGACTTCGCATCATTTATAGATGCCACTTCTTTATTTACTCTTTTTTCTATTTCAGAATTTATATTTGTTCCATACATATTTGCTACATTTGGAGCTGCATATGATTTAACATTAGACTCTTCATCAATAAGCCCTGGCGCACTTATTCCAACAACATCAATCAATCCATCATGCTTTATATTTGAACAAATATAATCATATAACTCATCTTTCGTATCGAATTTAGTTGTTTTTACTTTCCATCTTTCTTTTATATTATAGTCTTCATCTACCAAAGCATATTTAATAAACGTACCACCTATATCTATTCCCAAACTATATTTTGACATAATACATCCCCCTTTAATTTCTATACTAATATTTTTTAGGTTTTACTTTAACTTCATACAACTTTTTCTTTTTATAAGCTCAACATCTACTGTGTATTCATTGAATTTGTTTTCCCCTTTTTCAATAAAATAAATTATTGAATCAGTAGTTATATCTGCCATCTTTACTAAGTCCATCTTTATCGTCGTAAGTTGTGGATTTATATATTTACATTCCTCTATATCATCAAAACCTATTATGCTGATATCTTGCGGAACTTTTAAGTTCATTTCTTTCATAGCCCTCATTACCCCTATGGCTATCTTATCATTAGATGCAAATATCGCTGTCGGTTTATCACTTTGTGATAACAATTTTTTCGCAGACTCATATCCACTTTCTTCACGAAATTTCGATTCAATAATAAAATCATTATTTATTGAAATATTTGAATCCTGTAATGCCTTTTTATATCCTTTAATTCTATCTATTGATGACAACTTTCCAATATCTCCTGTAATATGAGCAATCTTTCTGTGATTATTATCAATCAAATACTTAGTAGCATCATACGCACCCTTAAAGTTGTCCGAATTAACTACTATGCATTTACTATATGCATTATTTTTTGTTATCTCTTGATCTATTAAAGCAACCTTATATCCATCATTTATTATTTTTTTAATTGTTTCATCGTTGTTGTTTTCTCCTATGAATATACCACCTGAAATCATCTTATTATAAAAACATTCTTTGATTTGTGTGTACCCCTCAATATTATGTATTATCTGCACCAATACCTTATATCCATTTTCACTTGCACGCTCGATTACCGAACTTGTAAACTCTAAAAAATAAGGACTCCTTGTAATTCTATTTTTCATACCATCTTGTCTTTCATTAATATCAATTATAAAAAGACCTATTACCTTGTTTTTTGCCCCTGCTAACATTCTTGCAGACGCATGTGGTACATAATCATATTCTTCAATTACTTTTAATACCTTTTGCCTAGTCTCCTCAGGTACATTCGGGTAATTATTGATTACTCTAGATACAGTACTCCTAGATACACCAGCAATTTTTGCAATATCATTACTCTTCATAAAACCTCCAATCAACTTTGTGAACGCGCGTTTATTTTCATAATCATATAGTAGTTGATATGTTTATAACTTTCAATAGTTTTTTTACATTTTTTTACAATAAAAGAAACTACTAAGCCATAAACTTAGTAGTTTTTTAAATTTATTGTTCTAAATATTTATCAAATATTATAGTTGCTAGCTCTTCCTTTGTTAAAGTTTCAATACTAGGTATATCACATAAGTCCATTTCTAATAAAAATTCTCCTAATTTTACTTCAAGATATGAGCCATTATCATCTGATTTAATTTCCCATCCTTCTAAGTCAGCTACTATATTTGCAATTCTTTGTTCTTTAGTCATTTTTACACCTCTTTTTTATTTTTATGTAATTATACTTTAGTTTAACTTTTATTTTGAATTTTATCAATCTAGTTATTAAATATAATATATACTTGTATTTTATTTATAGGCTAAAATACAAGAATCAATAAAGGCCCCTTTTAGCAATGATAAAATTATCAAAGCCTTAAGGAGCCTTTTTATAAATTACATTCTTTGATGTATTTGGTTATCTCTACAAATTTGATCTATGTACATATCTTTTTCTACATCTATAAATACTTTAGCTATAACTTCATAAGCTTCTGCCCATGCATTTAATACTTCTTCTGTTGCTGCATCTCCTAAAACTTCTTTTATAGCTAATAATAAATTTTTACCTACTATTGGATAATGTTCTGGTTTTACATATGAGTTAACGTGAACACTTCCTATTTTCTTTACTGCTGGTAATATTGCTTCTAAATTATCTATATTTTGAGCTGCTGCTAATACTGTCATTGCTAATGCTTTTGGTTGCTCACCAGATTCTTGTTTATCCATATTAAACATTTCTTTTACCTCTGGATTATTTGCAAACATTGTTTTATAGAAAGTTTTTGTTATTTCTAATCCATGTTCTTTTAATACTGGTACTGTACTTTTTATTATATCTATTGTTTTTTGATTTAACATAATTGCTATCTCCTTAATGTGTATTTTGTGTACACTTTGTTTATATTAGAAATATACCCCAGTATTTTTTGTGTAAACATTTTTTGAGAAATATATTTATATTTTACTTTTCCCACCTAAAAAAAGCTCATAGAAATCTACAAGCTTTTTATCAGTAATCCCCTATTTTTTTCTCTTTACAAAATATCTAGTATGAAGCAATTCATGTGCCTTATGACTTAGCGGATGATCCAGATATTTATCATAAATTGCCTGAACCTCTGGATTTTCTTTTGAAACTCTCATATTTTTTTCCCTATCTATATTATTTAAACCTTCTCCACGTTTTTGTAAAATTGCATCTTTATTTTTTCTGACTTTAGGTTGGCCACCACCGCCGACACAGCCACCAGGGCAAGCCATAATTTCTATTGCATGGAAAAATTCTTCTCCATCTCTTATTTTGTCAAGCATCTTGCCAGCTTCTTCTAGACCATGAGCTACCCCTATTCTAAGTTTTATATCTCCAACTTCTACATCACAAGCTCTAAATCCCTCAAAACCTCTAAGACTGTGGAATTCTACATTTTCAATTTTTTCGCCTGTCATATTTTCTAGGGCAGTTCTAAGTGCAGCTTCTATAACTCCACCAGTTCTACCAAATATAATTCCTCCACCTGTATATTCTCCCATGACTTGGTCTATTTCTTCCCCTTCTATTGTTTTTAAATCAATACCTGAGTCTTGGAATATTTTAATTAATTCTCTAGTCGTTATAACATAATCCACATCATAATTAAGGCCACGAGAAAATTCCGGTCTAGATGCTTCGTATTTCTTGGCAATACAAGGCATTATGGCAACCGAAGTCACTTCATCTCTTTTTAGTCCTTTTTCCTTAGCCCAAATATCTTTAGCCACAGTCGCAAACATCTGCATAGGTGATTTAGCACTAGATGGCACATCTAACATATCACCATAATTTTGTTCTATAAATTTAACCCATGATGGGCAACATGATGTCAGCATTGGAAGTTTTACACTTTTATCTCCTGAAAAATATCTTTCCAGTCTATTTTGCAATTCCGCAGCTTCCTCCATTATAGTTAAATCTGCTGCCCAAGATGTATCAAACACATAATCCACGCCCAGTTTTCTAAGTCCTGCTGCCAATTTATGCTCCACATTATCCCCAGCTTCAAAACCAAAAGCCTCCCCTATAGCAACTCTAACTGCCGGTGCCATTTGAGTGATGACTAATTTGTTAGGAGTCGATAAATCTCTGATAAATTTCAAAGTATTGTCTCCTGCTGTTATTGCATCTACTGGACAAGCAGATAAACATCTACCACAGTGAGTACATCTGTTGTAATCTATGCGTCGTTGTTCCTTTTTCTCCCCTGCTATACAATCAACAGGGCAAACCCTTTGACAAATTCCACATCCTATACATTTTTCTGTTATAGTAAGTTTAATCAGATTGTTGCATTGCATAGTGTAGCATCTGTCATCTTCAATATGTTCTTTGATTTCGTCATAATAATTTTCAATGATTTCTTCCATTATATTATGCTTTTGATTTAATTCTTCTTTCACTTCTTCTGCTAAAGATCTAAGTATATAAAGGTCCCTCATATTTGATCTGCCTTTACTTATTCTATCAAGTATTTGCCAAACTTTTTCTAAAGGCTCTTGCACTTTAGCATAATCTTTCAAACTTCCTTCATTTTGCATTAAACCAATTACTGAATCTGTATAAAACTTGGCATACTGAACTATACAATCCTCTTCTGATAAAACATTAATTGCCCTAATATAATTATCAAACAAATCAAAATCTAGCTCTTTGTCCAAATCTTCTTTAGATAAAAATCTACCATAAGGCGGAACTCCCACATGTGCCCCTTTAAAATCTCTTTTATCTAAAATTCCTCCTGCCAATTCTATAATTTCCGCAAGAGTAGCACCCTCTGGCACCTCAACTATTCCACTATTATTTATCCTTCCACAAATAGCAACTTTTCTCTTAGAATTATTAGTCATATTTTTTAGCTCTTCTTCACTGAAAACAGAAAAAACAGAGCCTCTATCACTATGTATCATAGTCGGCTTCATATTTGTCATATTTTTCGCTCCTTTATGTCTAACTTATAACTTTTTATTCTGTTTATTTTTTGCTTAATTGTGGTTTTTTATTATTGATTTGTGAAAAATTTTATGTGATATATTTGAAGTTGATTTTTTTAATATCTCACATAAGTCCATTTTTAATAAAAATCCTTCCAGCTTTACTTCAAGATATGAACCACTATTATCTGAAATGAAATAAATTTAGATTAATTTTTGACTATGTGTCTAAACCACATGGTAAATTTGAATTCTATATTAAAAAGTAGTGTTCTCATTTAACATCTTTCTTATACGTTCTTCCCTTGCTAGTCTCTCATCTTCAATTTTCTTTTGTTCTTGTAAATATAGCGCTGTTCTCTTTATTTCTAGCACTTCCTGTTCATATTCTAATTGACATTCTTTTTGGTATTTATTTTTATTATCTTGTACATAATTAAACATTTTATCTATAACAAACTTTTTATCATAGTGTCTAATAAAAACCAAATATACATAAACTATATTAAATATTTGGGGGCTTATTAAAGAAAATTTTTTATAATTTAGAACCTCTTTTTTTCGATCACCTTGCATAAATTTATCATAAATTTGTTGTTCTAAAATAATAGTATTTTTCTTTACATCAAATAATGTATCGATAATATATCCTACTTTATTTCTTACATAATTAAAATAATCTTTATCACAACAATAAGAGTAATTTTTATTGTAATCATTATAAAAATCCTCATAATGCATAATAATAGCCCTCTTTTAATAAGATTTATATTTTTTTAAATCATATTTATATTATCTTAATATATATATAGTTATTTACTCTAAAAATAAATTGGCAATTTCTATCATACTATTTAATTCCTTGCCATCCACTAATCTTACTCTATTAGCTTTTGCTAATTCATATGCAGAAGATGTAAAAGTATTATTAGTTACAACCATACAACTATCTGCATCATAATAAGACTTAGCTGCTATAACTTCTTGTACCGCTTTATTACCTACTGTATTTCCATAAAATTTAGCTTGTACAACTATTTTTACTAATTCTTTTTCAATAATTAGGTCCGCACCTTGATCCCTTGTTTGTTGAGTTAAAGCAACATGGTATCCTAAACGTAAAAAGACTTCCTTTAAGAATTTTTCAAAATCATCTCCTGAGTTAACATCATTTATATCTAGTTTATTTATTTTTTTCTCTTCTTTTATATCATGTAAGTATTTATTTTTATTCTTTAATATTTCTCTTAGCTCATCATTTTTCTTTAATCTATCAATATAAACAGACTTATTAAATATAATATTTAATGTTTCATCGCCATCCAAATACTTAATTGTTTTCATAATAATATAATCAAATAATTCATTATAAAAATATTCTTGATTATTTACTATGCTAAAATCATTTATACTATGATATTTCATAAATATATTTTTATCTATGCTATCAATTAGTTTTTTAAAATCTTTATCATTTTTAAAATCATCTATTTCCTTTTGAAAATAATTAAATTCTATTAATGAATCAAATTTTTCTTTATTTTTTAATGCTAGGATTAATATCTCTATTTCGTGTATTGTTAATTTATCTTCAAAAGTATTTTCATAAAAATTAGTATAAATCGGATAAAACTTTAATAGTACTTGACATACTTCTTCACTTTCTTTTTCTATATTATTTAATATATACATTAACTCTTCATTTTCACTAAATTTCTTCACTTTTCTTAAAAAAATTATATAATAAACAAATATATGTGCGTAGAAAAGTTGTCTAATAAAATATGATATATTTTTCACTTTATCTATCCAAGACCAAATATCCATTTTGAAAGGTATATCTGTGCCATAAAATTTGATGCTATTAATATTTAATTTATTTTCTTCTTCTGAAGTAAGATATCCAATATTATTGTGTTTTGTAGTTATTAATCTTAATATAATTAAATCTATATTTTCATAGTTTAATTTCAATGCATTAAAAACATCATTAAATCCACCTCTTAATCCATTAAGAAATTCTTTTTCTCCCCCCAGATACTCACTATTTTTAATAAGATCATATTCTTTATTAAAATTATGAATTGAATTTTTATACTGAAGCATTATTTTTTCATAGTCTACTTCATTCAAATATTTTTTTGATATTCTTTGTATAAATGAATCCCTAAAAACTTTTTTAGCTAATTCTTCATAACTATTTATATTATCGGCTATGCTATAAATATCAAATACAATTTGACCAAATGTTTTATATATTTCCTCTTCATCTAATAAATTTTCTGAAATAAATTTTTTTGTTTCATATTCTTCATATAACTCTTGTCTGATATTCGTAATTCCATTAGAAATACTTATATAATTTTCTATTATTTCATTGATTAGTCTATTTTTCTTAGCTAATCTTTCTTGTTCTTCTCTCTGTAATCGCTCCTTTTCTTCCTGCAATCTTTTTAGTTCTTCTTTTTTCAACTTTTCTTGTTCCTGCTCTTTTTTTAATTCTATTTTTTTCTTCTCTTCTTCTAATTTTTCTTTATGCTCTTGTATTATTTTATCTATTCGTTCTAACTCTTCTTGCTCTTTTTTTTCCTTTTCTTGTTCTAATTTTAATACCCTTTCTCTTCTTTCTTGTTCTTCTTTTTCTTTTTTTCGTTTATTGTTAAATAACCCCATAATAATTTCCCCTTTTTATTAACAATAGAATAATTAGTATACTTTTGACCTTCAAATATATAGTCATCTCATCACCTAATTTACCTCTTTATATTAACTTTATTAAAGCTATAATTTTATACACCATATTTATCTACTCATACTAAATTTAAATATAATAATTGACCTATTTGCATTTATTTAAAAAAGTATCTTAATATTTAATATTTAATATTTATTACTTATAATTTTTTTATAATAAAAAATAAATATCTCATAAACTCAATTATTTAATATATATTTTCTTCAATTATCTACGAAATTCCTCCATATTCCCATAATAAAATTAAATTTATCATATATATGATACTGAATATTTATACTAATATTATGTAAAATAAAAAATTAAAACTATTAAAGAACTTAATATGATATTTAAAATAAATGATGCTGCAAAATAATTGCAGCATCATTTATAAAATTCAAGTTTTACTTTTATACATTCATCACATTGATTATTCTTATTTACTATATAAGTTTTCAAATTATATTTATAATTATTTTCTAATAAATTAGATATATTTTCACTATAATATCTAGGTACATATCCTATATGATTATTTTCTAAATCATATACTCTTATAGCATATTTATCATATTTATTATTATTATCCCTAACTAGCCTTAATTCTTGCATTTCATCAATTTCTATAGTCTTATCGCATAAATTCCCTTTACATCCAATATAGTATCTTACACCAGCTATAAAAAAATATCTTATTATTTCATTTTTTTCTAAATCTCGCGGTATGGGATCAATAAATTCTAAATTATCAGTTGGAAGCTTTGCCCCACATCTTTTTAGAAGTTCATATTCATCAAACTGATCTAAATCATATCTCTTTAATATATTTTCAATACCACGTCTTTTTTTATCTGGTAATCTATTCGCAAAAGATGGGAATAATTTATCATTATAATAAGTCTTTTCCAAATCTTTGAAAGAGATTAATAATTCAAATCCATTTTTTATAGCCTCTTTAACTTCATATCCATAACTAAATTCATACTTTCCATTTTTCAATATTTCTCCTACAACATATTGTCTTCTACTATTTGGTTCTTTCCAAATTACTTGGATCGAATCTCTACCTTTATCATTAACCATTTTCTCTACCTCCTAAATTTATATTTCATATATCTTATACAATTTTTTTAATTTATCAATTAAATATTTTTCTATAAATTCTATTCTTTCTCTACTCATTAATCGATTTATTTCATAATCTTTTAAAATTATTTTTATCTCTTCCTGTGTTAAATTATTTTTTATATTTTTAACAAATTCTATACTTTCATCAAAATAATAAAGTTTTAAATGCTTTATTATATCTTCATGTTTTGGCTTTTTTTTATTTTTACTATTTATTCTAATACAGGATAGTGACTTACTTATTAATAAAGATTCATATTTTTGATTATCTGTATTTGATTGGTTAAAGTGTGCTTCGCTTTCATAACAGCATAATGATGAACCATTATCATAAATAGGACTAAATATAACTTTCCCTTCGCAAATTATAGTAGCCCAATTACTATGATGTCTATCACTATTACCAATTATATAGTCAAATATAACTACTTGTAAAAAATCTTTTTTTAAATTATATTCTTCAATTGATTCTAATATCATACTTAAGCTATAATAGTCTCCATTTTCATAGTCACATAAGTTCTCACTATCATAATTAGGTCTATTTCTGGTAATATATTCTATTCCCTCTTTCAATTCCTCTTTTTTGTTCAAATCATTTATTAAATAACTTGCACAACCTAAACGTTGATTATAAGTACCTATTTCTATTTTTGCACAAGGTAAATTTATTACATTTGCAATTTGAGAGGCTATTTTTTCAGAACAATGCTCATAAGTCCTATCATCCTTCCTAAATTTAAAAAGGGCTATCTCTCCATTTGAATTAACAATCCATTCTTTTTCACTTCTACCTGAACCTTCTGCAAATCCAGTATATTTTTCCCATGTTTCAAAATCTTTAATCATTTTATATTTCCTCTCTGAAACTTCTATCCCCGTTAATTTAAGTATATATTATTTGTTATTTTTTTCCATAATTTTATTTTGAAAAATATATTTTTTTGATATCTAGGTATATTTAGGTAAAAATATGATTTTAGAAAAAATTGCAACCCCCGTAAAACTAGTGGTTAGTATAAGTAGCTTTTGGTAGTATCACCTAAAGAGATTAATTGATACTATATGCACTTTGAAAGGATAAAAAAACTCTTTAACACTTAATTTATCTGTTAATATGTATTTTTTCTTGATTTTGTATCTATTTTTTATCATTGCTTCATTAAGGACTAAAGTACTAGCATAAAAGCTTTTGGCCACACAATGTCCGTTTGCAAATTTATATTTTAAATTAACATGTCTATCGAATATAATTAGTGTACTTTTACATTTCAAATCTACCATTAAACTTAATATAATTATTTTAGCGGTGTAATTCCCCATATATGTATATAATAAATATCCTTCTATTATTTCTACACCTTTATAGTTATATAATTTTGTAATTATTTGTCCTATACTTTCTTGATATGGATTATATATGATTTTTCGTCTTGGGTGTAAATAAAATATTGTATTTGCATACTCGTCTTGTATAAAATAAGCTATTTGTTTTATTTTCCATAAAATTATCTTTCTTCATTATATTTGTAGCATGAACAACTACATTATATACCAGAAAGATGATTTTTTAATATAACTATTGTTTCTATATATACATAAAGAGTAATTTATTATCGAATATGTAAATGTACTCATTAAACTAATTTAAAATGAGTTATATACTTAAATAATTTCTAGAAAATTGCAAATAACCAAGTATTTAGTGAAAATTAGAAGGAAATAGATTATAATTTGTCTAATATTTTATGTATGCTAATATTATTAGTCTATTTTTTATATATAAATCAATTTCCAATATGAGAATATATAATTTATTTCTCATAAAATCTAATTAGAAAAAGGTGAAATAAAATGGATAATTTAATTGAGTCATTCAAAAGTTCTATTTTTGGAGAAAATTTAGAAAAAATAGAGAATATTTTATCAACTATAGAAGAACCTATAGATGTATTAAGTGAAGACCCAATAATAAAAGCAATACCTATTGTAAGTAAAATAGTATCTCTTTCAAGAGCATGTTTAGCAATAAACGATAGAATATTAATAAAGAAATTAACGATATTTATTACTTCAATGAACAATGGTTCTGTATCAGATAAAAAATTACAAGATTATAAAAATAAATTAGAAAGCAATCCTAAAATACTTAACAGAGACTTAGAAAAAATATTGGTATTAATAGAAAAAGAAGTAGAAGAAGACAAAGTTAAAATTCTAGCACAATTATACAAATCTTACATAAATGGAAATTTAGATTGGGATGAATTAATACATTCTTCAGAAATAGTAAGAAATTTATTTCTTATAGATCTAATTCAATTAAAATCACTCTATTCTGAAAAAGAAATTAAACGAAATGATGGATATTATCCATTTTCTATGAGTAGGTTAAATTCATTAGGATTAGTAGAATATTATAATGGTTTACTTGTAAATTCTCAAGATAATCCAGGTACACAAATTATAGGTAAAATAAATGAATTAGGAGAAGATTTTTTTAAATATGCCATATTAGATAGTGGAATAGAACTTCATGAAGAATAGAAAAATTAGACTAGATTAATTTCTATTCTTTTTTAATATGTAATTCATTTATAATTTCAAAAAATTATTTTTTTACATTATAGTTAATTTTTTTAATATTAAAACCCTATATAAAAAACTCTTTTTTCAATGTTAAGGTTCAATTTAATAAAAAATGCAATTTTTTTCTTTTTGAAAAAATAAAAATACTAGGTTCAAAAACCTAGTATTTACAATATGTTTATCAATTCTAATTATATCTACTGGTGGAGATGAGGGGAGTCGAACCCCTGTCCGCAAGCCCATTCCTCGCTGCATCTACGTGTGTAGCCATCTGTATTAGTGTCTCGCCTTTGATGTCGTCCAGTGGCAGACTACATCATCAGCCAGCCTCAATTAGTCCACTTCAGGTCGAGGCGTCCAAGAAGTAGTTCCCTGCATAAATGATGTCCAGTCTTAACCGGCAGGAGGGCTAAGAGGGACAAGCAGCAATTATTAAGCTGCTAAAGCGTAATTTTCGTTTGCGTTTATTTTAATTCCCCAGGTTTAACGTGATCTAGAGGAGTAACACGACACGCAGCCTCAAGTTCCAAACCCACGTCGAAACCTTTACACCCCCATGGATGTTTAGAGTCTTTGAGACTTTTGCAAACTGTTATTTATTGTTCCACCATATTAAGTTGTATATTTAAAATATTATTGTATTAATAATATAATACTTTTTAGTTAAAAAATCAATGAAATATTTTTCATTTGTTACATAATGATAGAAACATTATATATTTTGTCTTGTTTGACTTATATTATTATAACTTTTCTATCATATTAAAGATTAATATCTTCCTGACATTTCTCTTTCGATACGTCTTTGTGCATCTTTCTTCGCCATGTCTTGACGTTTATCATAAAGTTTTTTACCTTTTGCTAATGCTAATTCTACTTTAACTTTACCGTTTTTAAGGTACATGTTAAGTGGAATTAATGAGTAACCTTTTATTGTTGTTGCCCCTATTAATTTTCTGATTTCAGATTTGTGAAGAAGGAGCTTTCTTGGTCTCATTGGGTCCAATTTGTAGAAAGAGTTTCCTTGTTCGTATGGGCTTATATGAACTTGTTTTAGGAAAACTTCAGAGTTATCCACAGATGCAAATCCATCTTTAAGGTTTACTCTACCCATTCTAAGTGATTTAACTTCTGTTCCTTTTAATTCGATTCCACATTCGTATGTTTCTTCTATAAAGTATTCATGTCTTGCTTTTTTGTTTGTCGCTAAATTTTTAGTTCCTGCCATACTTTCACCTTCTTTATTACTTATTTTAGACTGATTTATAATTTATCATAGTTTTCCAATTTCGTCAAGTTCTCATGCTACACATTAAAAAGGGATACTATAAAATCTATCTATTTACTTTATAATATCCCTTCTCTAAATTTTTATCAACTATTTCAACTTATATTCCGTTAGATGTCGGCTATTTTCAAGACTTCATCTAAAACTAAATATTCATTTCAAAGCTATTATTCGCCTTCTTTTTCATCAGCTTCTACGTTATCAACAACAGCGTCTACTAATCTGTTGTCTTCTTTTACAGAAACAAGTTCGAAGTCAATTTCTCTAAAGTCTACATTTACTTTGCTAACTTTGATTCTAACTTGGTCACCTATTCTGAACACTCTCTTAGTTCTTTCTCCTACTAATGAGTAGCTGCTTTCGATATAGTTGTAATAATCGTCAGTCATGTCGACCATTCTGATTAGTCCTTCTACTGTGTTGTCTAATTCAACAAACATACCGAATGATGTAACACTTGATATTGTTCCGTCGAATTCTTGACCAATTCTGTCTGCCATATAAACAGCTTTGTAGTAATCATGTACATCTCTTTCTGCTAATTCAGCTTCTCTTTCTTGTTCTGAAGATTGGTTAGATGCATACTCAACTATGTTTGCAAGTTGTTCACTTCTCTTTGGAGTTAATTTTCCGTTTAGTTGTTCTTTTATAATTCTGTGTATCTGTAAGTCTGGGTATCTTCTTATTGGTGATGTAAAGTGGCTGTAGTATTGTGCCGCTAAACCGAAGTGACCCACACATTGTGGTGCATATCTCGCTTGTCTCATACTTCTAAGCATGATTGTGCTTATTGCTTCTTCTTCTGGAGTTCCTTTTATTAAGTTTAAAACTCTTTGGATTTCTTTTGGATGAATTTGTTCTAAATCACCTTTTAAAGCATATCCGAAAGTTGCAACGAACTTGCTTAATGTCTCCATTTTTTCTGCTGCAGGAATCTCATGTATTCTGTAAACGAATGGAGTTTGTAACCAGAAGAAATGCTCAGCTACTGTTTCATTAGTTACAAGCATGAACTCTTCTATCATTCTGTTTGATATTCTTCTTTCGTATGACTTGATGTCTGCTACTTTTCCTTCTGAATTTAAGATTATTTTTGATTCAGGGAAATCAAAGTCGATTGATCCTCTTCTCTCTCTTCTTTTCATAAGAATTCTCGCTAAATCTTCAGCATTGTGGAATTCTTCTACTAAGTTAGAGAAAGTAGCTTTTAATTTTTCATCGTTTTTTTCTAATATGTCAGACACTTCTGTATAAGTCATTCTCGCTTTTGAGTTTATGATTGACTCTGCTATGTCGTATTTTATAACTTTTCCGTCAGCGTTTATTTCCATAAATACTGATAAAGTTAATTTATCTTCAAATGGATTTAAACTGCATACTCCGTTTGAAAGTTGTTTTGGTAACATTGGTATTACTTTATCAACTAAGTAAACTGAAGTCGCTCTTTTTATCGCTTCTTTGTCTAGTTTTGAGCCTTCTCTAACATAGTGAGAAACATCGGCGATATGTACGCCTAGTTTGTAGTTTCCGTTTGGTAACATTTCTATTGAAACAGCGTCGTCTAAGTCTTTTGCATCTTCACCATCTATAGTGAATGTTTTTAAATCTCTTAAATCCATTCTTCTATCTATTTCTTCTTGTGGTATTGGAACTATAACTCTGTCTGCTTCTTCTAATACTTTGTGTGGGAATTCTTCTGGTAGTCCGTGTGCTCTTATTATTGAGTCGATTTCTACCCCACGTTCTCCCTTTTGACCTATAACTTCTATTATTTTACCTTCTGGCTTTCTTCCTTCTGTCGGCCAAACTGTTATTTTGCATACTACTTTGTCGTTGTCTTTCGCTCCTGAGAAGAATCTGCTTGGAACGTATATATCTTGTGTAAATTTCTTGTTATCTGGTATAACAAATCCAAAGTTTTTATTTGATAATTGGAAAAGACCTATAACAGTCTCATTTTCTCTTTTTAATACTTTTACGATAGATCCCTCAGCTCTTTTGCCTTCTGATGCTGGTTTAACTATCTCAGCCATTACTCTGTCGCCGTTCATTGCTCCATTTATATCATCTGGACCTATAAATAAATCTTGTGTGAATTCCTCATCTGATTCAACAAATCCGAATCCCTTTCTATGAGATATGAATTTTCCAACAAAGTATCCCATAGCACTTGGTGTCATAACTCTACCTTTTTTAGATATAATTAAATATCCTTCATCTTGTAATTCCTCTAAAAAGTTGTTGAATAATGGCATCTCACATGAATGTATGTCAAATATTAATGCTAATTCTTCTTTTTTTAGGGGATTATATGCTTTTTCGTTTATAAGACCTAATAATTTCTCTTTTATTTCCGGTGTCATTTGGAATCCTCCCTTTACTGTATTTCTTAAATTAATTCATTAAAAGTGTTTACTCTAATCTATATGTTGTAATTTTTAATTTATTTAGGTTTACATGTTATTTAGATGTTAAAGTTTTAATATCCTCTATTTTTTAATATATTTATCTTATATTTTCAATTATTTTCACTATCTTAATTTTCTAGATTTTTTTTAATATATTATTAATTTTTCTCTACCACAAATCTGTGGATAAGTATGGTTTTTATTAATATTTTTCAAAAATCTATCTTTATTTAATGCTCTTTAGGATAAAGATTTTTATTAAAATTTTGTATTTGCCTATTTAATTTTAGATAATATTTATAGTTTTCCTATAAATATTTTTATTTATGTATGTGGCCACTTTTATATTTTAATGAATTTTAATCCAAATCAATATTATACTTGATTTGCAAAATATTTTATAGATTTTCGTAGGAGAATTTTTCTTTTTTTGTAAGTATATGAAATTTGCTTCGCTCATAGCGCCAACGAATCGAAGATTCCGTTGCTTGAAATTCACTTCGCTCATTATAATAAATTTTTATATAATTAAAAATCGGTGTAGAGTAACACCGATTTTCTTAGTTCTGTTCAATTAAACAACTCTATACGCTATTTCCGTATATTTAAACCTGAGACCATCTTTGTGAGTGTGTATTCGTCACAATGTCATTATTGGCAGGTTAATCAATTTTTATACCTATATTAATCTATCATTAAATCCAAAGCTATCGATTGTGTGGATGATATGGAGGTTCATCGCTGTTTTTGCCCCTTCTGCATTTCTATCTTTCATAAAATCCATAATTAGTTTGTGATCTTTTAATGTTAATTCTGTTGCTTTTTCGTATTGTTTTGAAAGTTGGACACTTTCGTTTATCGCCTTGCTGATAATAGGTACTAATTCTTTCATAAATGAGTTACCGCTTGCTTTTGCAATAGCGTTGTGAAACAGTTGTTCCGCTATTGTTCTGTCTTCGTTATTTAGAATTTTTTGCTCTACCATTTCGCCGTATTCGATTATTTTTTCAATCTCGCTGTCACTTGCCCTCTTTGTCGCATAATATGCACCCATAGGTTCTATAATCAGCCTCATTTCCAATAAATCCGCCAAATCAGATGAATGTCCTTTTAAGTCTGAAAGTGTGAAATTGTCTACTTCGTCACTTTTTACAAATGTTCCTTTTCCTCTTTTAATTTCTACTATATCTTTTAAGACGAGCATTTTTATAGCCTCTCTCAATGTCGTCCTGCTCACATTTAAAATAGATGATAGCTCTGTTTCATTAGGCAATTTGTCCCCCACTTTAAATTGTTTTTTTATTGTTATCATATCTAGTATTTCATCAGCCGCTTGCTCTGATAATGATTGTGATTTTTTATATTCCATATTCTCCACCCCTTGATTTTTATTTATATACCATGCTATTACTTGTTACATTGCTTTTATTTATATATCTAGGTATTAATTATTATCTTAGTTTATATCTACATAATTTTTTATTTCGCATTACTTTTTATTAATTTTTCTCTTATTATTCAATATTTTCAGTATTTTTAAATTTTTCTATCAGTAATTATTGACATCATATGTTAAATGTATTAGTATGATGTTATATTATTTATAGGAAAATAATACCTCATAATATAGTGATTATCAATAGTTTTAAATTAAAAAGTCTGAATCTTTAAATTTTTGTATATAATTTTGAATTTAAAGGATACTTAAAATTTATGTTTCAGAACTTATGGAACCAATAAAAACAATAAATTATAAAATTTTACATTAAATGAATATATTTTAAATTTTAGGGGGATAATAAAGATGAGAAGTGATGCAGTAAGAAAAGGGATGCAACAAGCACCCCATCGTTCATTATTTAATGCTTTAGGGCATACTGAAGAAGAAATGAGAAAACCTTTAATAGGTATAGTAAGTTCATACAACGAAATCGTTCCTGGTCACATGAACTTAGACAAAATCGTAGAAGCAGTTAAACTTGGTGTAGCTATGGCAGGAGGAACTCCTGTTGTCTTCCCTGCGATTGCAGTTTGTGACGGTATAGCAATGGGACATATCGGTATGAAATATTCACTAGTTACAAGAGACTTAATAGCTGACTCTACTGAGTGTATGGCTATGGCTCACCAATTCGACGGATTAGTTATGGTTCCTAACTGTGACAAAAACGTACCTGGATTATTAATGGCAGCAGCTAGAGTTAATATACCAACCGTATTTGTCAGCGGTGGTCCTATGCTTGCTGGTCGTGTTAAAGGCGAAAAAAGAAGTCTATCAAGTATGTTTGAGGCAGTAGGTTCTTTCGCTGCTGGAACTATGGACGAAGATGATGTTTTAGAATTTGAAAGCAAAGTTTGTCCAACTTGCGGTTCATGTTCTGGTATGTATACTGCCAACAGTATGAACTGCTTAACTGAAGCTTTAGGAATGGGTCTTAAAGGAAACGGAACTATTCCTGCTGTATATTCAGAAAGAATAAAACTTGCTAAACATGCAGGTATGAAAGTAATGGAATTAGTAGAAAAAGACATCAAACCAAGAGACATAATGACTGAAAAAGCATTCCAAAATGCTCTAACTGTAGATATGGCGCTAGGTTGTTCTACTAACTCAATGTTACACTTACCAGCAATAGCAAACGAGGCTGGAGTTGATTTAAACGTAGATATAGCTAACGAAATAAGCTCAAAAACTCCAAACCTTTGCCACTTAGCTCCTGCAGGATACACATACATGGAAGACTTAAACGAAGCTGGTGGAGTTTATGCAGTTATGAACGAATTAACTAAGAAAAACTTACTTAACTTAGATATAATGACTGTTACTGGGAAAACTGTAGGCGAAAATATTGCTAATTGTGTAAATAAAGATCCAGAAACAATAAGACCAATCGAAAACCCATATTCAGAAACTGGTGGTATAGCTGTCCTTAAAGGAAACTTAGCTCCTGACTCTGGTATAGTTAAACAATCTGCCGTTGTTCCTGAAATGTTAGTACACGAAGGTCCAGCAAGAGTATTCGACTGTGAAGAAGATGCTATAGCTGCTATAAAAGGTGGCAAAATCGTAGCTGGCGACGTTGTTGTAATAAGATATGAAGGACCAAAAGGTGGACCAGGTATGAGAGAAATGCTTAATCCTACTTCTGCAATAGCTGGTATGGGATTAGGTTCTAGTGTAGCTCTTATAACTGACGGACGTTTCTCTGGTGCATCTAGAGGGGCATCAATCGGACACGTTTCTCCAGAAGCTGCTGTTGGCGGACCGATAGCTCTTGTTGAAGAAGGAGACCTAATAAAAATAAACATAAAAGAAAAAACTTTAGATTTTGTCGTTTCAGATGAAGAATTAGCAAGAAGAAAAGCTGCTTGGACTCCTAGAAAACCAAAAGTAACTACTGGTTATTTAGCAAGATATGCCTCTATGGTTACATCTGGTGACAAAGGCGCAGTATTAAAAGCAAATAAATAATTGAAATCTTTTCAATCTTAATATGGGCTAAGTCATCTGACTTAGTCCTTTACTTTTAAAGGGGAGAATCTTATGGAAAACTTAATCTTATCTTTTAACGTTGTAGCTCCGTTGTTTTTAATGATGGTTCTTGGTTATTTTCTAAAATACATAAAAATCTTTGACCAACATACACTAGATGTTATGAACAAAGTCGTCTTTAAAGTATTTTTACCTGTGCTGCTTTTTTACAACGTATATACTACAGATTTGGAGACAGTATTTGACGGCAAACTTATTTTATTTGCTGCATCTGGCGTGATTATTTTATTCTTATTATTACTATTTTTTATCCCAAAAATCGAAAAAGAAAATCCAAAGCGTGGTGTTATGATTCAAGGGGTATTTCGTAGCAACTTCGTCATCTTTGGTATTCCTGTTGCAACCTCTGTCTATGGTGATGGCAATGTCGGTACTACAGCTATGTTAATCGCAGTTATAGTCCCTCTTTTCAATATGCTAGCTGTTATATCACTTGAAATATTTAGAGGCTCTCAAATCAACATCAAAAAAATACTTAAAGGTGTTGTTACAAATCCTCTTATAATTGGTGCTTTTGTAGGTATTGTCTTCCTTCTTATTGGGATAAAACTTCCGACTTGCATAATGGAAACTGTTGAAGATGTGTCAAAAATGGCAACTCCACTTGGTTTAATTCTCCTTGGTGCATCATTCGCATTTTCTGATGTAAAAAAGTATCTACACGAAACCATATTTATCGTTATTACAAAGTTAATCCTAGTTCCTTTAATTATGATTCCACTTAGCGTATTTCTTGGAATTAGAGGAATTGCATTACTTACGCTAACTATAATCTACGGTGCGCCAACAGGTGTATCGACTTTCCAAATGGCGAAACAAATGGACGGAGATAGCGATTTAGCCGCCCAAATAATAGTCTTTACATCATTTTTCTGCATAATAACAATGTTTATGTGGATTTATATATTAAAAACTTTATCGCTTATATAAAATCTACTTACTTATATATAAATATATACATAACTTATATACATATTTTATATAACAAAAAAACTTATATAAATATACAAAAAAAGTCTTCTAGTTATCCTAGAAGACTTTTTATTTAAAAACTAAATTCAATCTTTAAATTTTATTAAATGATGGCCAATCATCTAATTCCCTATTTATTTAATACTACTAATGCTAATGCATTAAGGAAAAATAATACTGAGAATATTTTTGTTGATTTTAAAAGAAATGCTTGTTTTCCTTTTGGTTTAAAGTAAGCTTGTGCTTCAAAATCATCTCCTGCTCCACTGAAATCAGAAGAGAAATTCCCTTTTCCTTCTTGAGGCATTATAACTAATAGTAAAAGTACTGATAGTACTATTTGTACACCCATTAAAATATTATTAAGCATGAGTACCCTCCTATTATTACTGAATTTATTCAAATTTTAGTTTACCATATTAGTGCATTTATTACAAGAAAACGAGTGTTTTATTTAAGGAAAATTGGTATATATTTACCAATTTTTTAGCCACTTTTTTATAAATTTATAAGTAAATTTATTTTATTCTTATAATCTGTTCGTAAATTAAAATATCTTTATCTGTAATCATCTTGTTATCATGATAATGTCCAAAAATCCAATTTTTATAACTCAAACTTGTTTTTATTTCGTCTAAATAATCGGTAAGTTCATCTGTTTTGTATTCATCTTCTGCAATCATTCGTTGTATACTAGATGGACAGCAGTGCGTTATTACATAATCCACTCTCCAGTCGTGTTTTTCTAAATTTTCAACTCCATATCTATATTCGTACTGATTCGGCATCTCATCTTTCCACCAAGATACGTGGTTTATTCTATATTTTGCGCCCTCTTTGTCCAACTTCTTTTTCTTTTGTTTAAAGTGAGGATCTTCTATATCTAATATTCCTGCTGGCATATCGTGGGTTTTGGCTCCTCCAAACGTAAAGATTTTTAGTCCATCTAAGTTAAAAATTTGCCCTCTCATTAGATGTATTATTGAGTCTTTTACATAGTGAACTTTTCCGCCACAAAACTCTTCTATAGGCAGGTTGTAAAGCTCATCAAAGCACTCATGATTTCCATCTATAAATAATGTTGTAAACGGCCTTTGTGACAACCATTGTAGTTGATGTTCTTGTTCCTTTGATGGAGTCCAAAATCCAAAATCACCACAAACAATAACAAAATCATCCTTTGTCATGCTATTTTGCTCTGGAAAATTTTTTGTATTAAATCTTGCATAATCCCCGTGGCAATCTCCTGTAATATAAATCATGTTCTCCCTCCATTCCCTATACTTCTGTTATAATTACTCCTTTTTAATTATTTATAATAAAGTTTTTATTTTATGTATTTATATGCTGTTATATAGAAATTGTTTAACTTTTCTCTTATTTTTTTATACTTTTTACAATTCCTTTTTTTAATTTCTAATATTCCTTTTTTACGTTCTACAATTTATTTTCTAATTTCTATAATCCTTTATTTACGTTTTACAATTTATTTTCTAATTCTATAATTCATTATTCATTTTTAATTTAGCGAAACTTATCAAAAACAATCCCATAGAAAATATCATCATTGCCACTAAGTACATGTTTATTTCACTTAAATTGTTATTTTGTTGAAGCGTTTCAATACATACATAAACCCATCTAGTCGGCATAAGGTTTCCGACTTTTTGCAGACTTTTTTCCATAATATCAAAGTCCCAAAACAACCCACTAAGCATACAACATGGCACAACTATCAAAATATTTATTATGGTTGATGCGTATCTACTTTTAGTAAATGAAACAATACATAAGTTAAAACTTATCGCAATTAAATTAAAAACTGCCATAACGATTAAAAAATAACTGCTTTTTTCCATTCCATAATCTATGTTCAAAATTTTGCTGACAATATAATAAACCCCCGTAGTCAACATAGTCATTATGTAAAAAATAAAAATCATAGATATGTAGTACTTCCATTTATTAATTCCAGAGCTCAATATCCTCATCTTAGTTTTGTTTTCTTCATCTTCTATCAAGAAACTAGCTATATTTCCTGCTACTATAAATATAGTAAAAATCATAAGTCCGATGGTGTTTTGTATTTTTGGTATATTTTGTTCTATTTTATTTAAACTAAGACTTGCCAGTTGGTCGTTATATTCTAAATTCATTTCTTTAAATTTATTTATGTTTTTCTCGCTCAAAGACGCCACCATGCTCAAATCTTCACATTTTAAATTTATTAATTGGCTTATCGAGCTTTCCACATCATTATGTTTAATAGATTTTATATTTATATCTTGTTCTTTAAAATTTAATAAATTATCTTCAAATCCCTTATCTATTATTACTGCTACTTCGATTTGCTGCGTTATCAAGAGAATATTGTAGTCTTTTTCTTTTACTTTGGTAGTTTCTATATCTTCAAGATTGTCTATACTTTTTATAATTTCATTTGAGGCGTATGATTTATCTTTGTCGACTATGCCTACTTTGTATTTATATTCTATTCCAAATTCAAAACTGAAAAAAACTACTATAAATGCTGGCATAATTATCCCGATTAGTATGTAGCTTTTTTTCTTCATCAATAACTTTACTGTGTTTAATATTAGCTTAATCAACACTTCCACCTTCTTTCAGTTTCAATATTATATTTCCTAATATAATCATTAAAACAGATGCCCCGAGAGATATTACTATTACCATTTTATAATAAGGTGTGTCTATGTTGTAGTTTAGCCCTAGAAGTGATATATTTACCCAATAATTAGGCATTAGCTGGCACAGAAAACTCGTTATTCTTGCTGATTTGACCAAACAAAGTGGTACATAAGAACCACCCAAAAACCCCATCACAATTATCAACATGTTACTAAATGTATAGGCAGTCTTTTGATCATCAAACACCATATACATAAATATTCCTAGGACAGAACTAAATATTATAAATGAAATCAAGACAAGTAAAATATATGTAGTATTTTCTCCCCAATCTACATCAAATAGCTTTGTCGAGCAAATGTATACGATTAAGATTTGCATAAGCCCAATAATTATTCCAAGAGCAATTTTTGAGATAATTATATTTATTTTTTTAATATTTGATACTCTCAATCTAGTCATTGTATGTAAAAATTTCTCCTTATACATTGAAATTGATGTAATTGTAGATATGTATGATATAATCAAAGTCAGCTCCACAAAGGTGTAATATGTAAATGAGTTGACCTCGTCATATCCTATTCCTTCTAACTTAATTTCTGTATTGTTTTTAGAACTTAGAATTTTTGAAACTTTAGTTGAATCAGTCTTTGCAATATAGTGGATAAATGTGTATTTTTTCATGTACTGCTCGTATAAATTTCTAAATACCTTGCTTTCGGTGCTTTCTTCATTTTCATTTCTAAAATAATCTATATCATCACCATCAATATTTATAAAGCAAATAGCCTCATTCTTATTTACAAGTTGTGTAGCTTTCTCAATATCATTACTCTGCACAAATTTTATATCGCTAGTTTTTTGAAATTCTGTAATAAAATCATAAAAAACTTGCACATTGTTGTTTTTCCCACCGTCGTTTTCTATATTGTAATATATAGTTTTTCCAGAAAATATATTCTTGTCCATGCTCATAAGACCGTTTAGTGACTTTCCCATCACAAATATAAGAATGACTGGAAATATGAGCATTGTAATTACATCAGTTTTATTTCTAAAAAATTGTATTATTTCCTTTTTTATTAAAGTTAATAAAATCAACTCTATCCCCCTCTAATCTCTTAATTTCTTTCCAGTCAAATCTAAAAATACAGTTTCCAAAGTCGGCAATTCGTCTTTTATACTTTCGATTACGCCACCATTATTAAAAATTGTATTTACGAGTTTTTGAAGTATATTTATATCCTTGTTATAATTGCACTTTATCTCATTTCCATTTACATCTACACTATATATCCCCTTGATTTTTTTTATATGATTTTCAATTCCTTCTATTTCATTTTTAAGCATTATTGTGTAAATGTTGTACTTGAGTAAATTTGATTTAATGTCCCCTGTTGTTCCTTGTGCAATTATTTTTCCTTTATCGATTATGCATATCTCGTCACAAAGTTCTTCTACTTCCTCCATATAATGTGATGTATAAATTATGCTCGCCCCATTTTTGTTTAATTGTTTTACTGATTCCAAAATGTGATTTCTGGATTGTGGATCTATTCCGACTGTCGGTTCATCCATTATGATAAGCTCTGGGGTGTGAGCTATTGCACAGGCAAGGTGCAATCTTCTCAACATCCCTCCAGAAAACTCCGACGCCTTTTTATCTTTATACTCACTAAGTCCTGTAAATTCTAATGCATGTTTTACCCTTGTTTTTAATTCTTTTCCTTTAAATGAATATAGTGAGCAGAAAAACGACACGTTTTCATAAGCTGTGAAACTAGGATAAATTGCAATGTCTTGTGTTATTATTCCCAAGTGTTTTTTATACTTATTTATATTTGTCTGGTTTTCATCAAATACTATTTTTCCACTGTCCTTTTTTTCAATTCCTGCAATCATCTTGATTAATGTACTTTTTCCTGCTCCATTTGGCCCCAAAAGCCCATATATTTCTCCTTGTCTTATAGAGAAACTAATTCCTTTTACTGCCTCTACATGGTTATATGATTTGTATAAATTCTCTACCTGGAGAATATACATCAGACCTCCTCCTTTACTTTTTAACCAAGTTACTGTTGATTTCTTTTATGCTTACTGATTCTGCAAATTTATTTCTTATACATACTTCTTCACAAGATACATTTTCACAGTTAATGCAAGGATTTGTATCAAATTGATTTAATAACTTTCTTGCACCATAAAAGTTCACGACAGATAACCTTCTATTTATATCTCTTATTGGAATATTGTTTTTACATGATTTTTGGCATCTAGGATTCATACAATATTGGCACTTCATTGCTAATTTTCCAATTTTGTCTTCATTTTTATCAGAACTTAATTTTAAGTTTTTTCCTGTGTACGGTTTTTTCACCATTGTTACATAATCGCCTTTGATGTATTTCGCTTCATATTCTTGCATATTGCACTCTCTCAAAATAAGATTTGCTACACTTATTCCAGATACAGTTACAGCAGGTGTTCCTGTTCCCATAACTGTTGATTCACCACAGTTATAAAGCCCTTCGATTTCACCTTTAGTCTTTAAACGTTTTAACATATGTTGACCTAGCTGTTGTTTTGGACCTGCGACTGCTCCCTTTTCTTTCATAACAAGTCTTTGTAGAGTTGCTGGTGTGCTTAGTTCTACATGACATAGTGCATCTTTAAATCCTGGGAATCTCTTTTCTATTAAATCTAATATTCTGTTCTTTTCTTCTTGTTTTTGTTTAAAATATGCTTCGGTGTGATAATCTCCTATTGGATTTATCCATTCTTTAAAAGTTGGTCCTATTGCAATTACAGTTTGGTATCCTTTTGGACAAAGTGTGTAGTCGTCTTTTCCCAATATATAAAGCGTTACTTCGCCTTCATCTATTTTTTCTGTATCTCCTATAAGCATCTCAATTGGTAGTGTATCTTCTGGGATTACGTCTTCTTTTACTAATGTGAATAATACTAATGATGGATATGTCGGGATAAGTGAATTTGCCCATTCTCTTCCCTTTTTACATAAATTTTTGTCTATTAAGTTGTTGTATAAGTTCCACACATTTCCTGAATTAACTACTCTGTCACATTTTATAATACTTCCGTCGTCTAGCTTTACTCCCGCTACCTTGTCGTTTTCTATAAGTATTTTTTTGACTTGCTTGTTATAAATCATATCGCCGTTATTTTCTTCAATTACTTTTTCCAGCTTACCAACTAAATTTAATGTTGAACCTGCTGGATAATAACTTCCTCCAATATGGTTGTCGACAAACATAACAGCCGCAAGTATGGCAGGTGTTTCTTTTACATTTGTATAACAATATGTAGATGTTAATTTATTAAAAAAATCGAATACTTCTTTAGACTTGAAGTATTTTTTCAATATATGCTCTGTGTTTTTATTCATATATCCTAAAAATTTCAAATATGCTTTTGGAGCACTTTTTAACTGCATTAACCCCTGCTCCTTTGTGACTACATCTGGTGTTGTGAATGTCGGTTGGTTTGCTATAACTTTTAAATATAAATCTGTTGAGTCGTGATAAAACTTTTTAAATCCTTCCTTCTCATCTGGAAAAATCTCTCCCAATTGCTCTACAAATTTATCTATATCTTCATAAAATATTATTTTGTGTCCTTTAAAATGAATTGCATATAAACTATCGTGTTTTAAAATATCTATCGGTTCTTCTAATGAATTAAATACAAATCTATGTGGATTAAACCCTATTTCTCCAAATCCATAAATCATAGCTGATCCTTGCTCAAAAATAACGTCATCTCGTTTAAATATTCCACAAGAACCTCCTGGCTTAAATTGTGCCTCTACTACAGTAACTTTAAAGCCCTTCTTTGCTAAAAGTGCAGCCCCTGTAAGACCTGAAATTCCTGCTCCGATAAAAACAACTTCTTTTTTCATAAATATCAATCTCCTTATATTATCTATTTTTCATGTATTATTAATATCTATGAATTGAGATTTCTCACTATTACAACGTGAAATAAAAATTCACTACGTTCATGGTGCTAATGTTATCCACTAAATTTATAATATTTAATCTCCTTAAAATAAAAAGAGATGGCTGAAATTTTACATCAATTTCGGCCATCTCTTTTTATTTTAATTTTTTCCCCACAACAGTATATATAAATTTACCTAGTTTTTTATTTTCTACTATATCAAATCCATTTTTCATCATTAAGTTTGAAATGCCATTTTTATTTGCTGCATGACAATCACCACTATTTATTAACTTAAATATAATGTGGTTATAAATCCATCCTCCGATACCTCCTACCCCTGTATCAGAAAGTATATATATTCCACCAGGTTTTAATACGCGGTATACCTCTTGCATAGCTTTATCTGAATCAGGATAGTGATGAAAACTTTGGATGCATGTCACAACATCAAAATAATTATCTTCATATGGCAACTCATCAGATCTTCCTTTTACAAGTGTTGTACCTCGGATATTTTTTGCTCTTGCTTGTTTTAACATTCCTTCTGATAAATCTAGTCCATGATATTCTGCCTCTTTTTTATCAGATAATAGGTTGAGAAGATATCCTGTTCCACACCCAACATCTAACAATTTATTATAATTTATATCTTTTAAATACTTGACAGTATCATTACAACTAACCTTTGCAGGACCAGAATAATACATACTATTATTTTCATCATACACTTTTGCTTGACCATCAAAATACTGTTCTGATAACTTTATGTAATCTTTCATGATATACCCCCTTCAAATATTTAATTCTAAAATTATTCTTCTTTAATTCTAATTTTAGCACACTTTAAAAGTTAATGAATATCATTTTCATTTATTTTATAAAAAATATCTCTAAATACTATAAAAAAATTCACTTCGCTCATGACGCCAACGAATCGGAGATTCCGTTGCTTAAAATTCACTACGTTCATGATCGGGTGACTTCGTCCGTTACTTTAAAAAAAGCCTAGGTGGAAGTTTCCACCTAGGCTTTTAAGGATTTATACTATTATTCATAAAATTTGTTTGTTTGCTAATTAATTGAAAATTATTTGTTTAAGTTGTAGAAAGATTTTAATCCACAGTATCTAGCTTGAGCACCAACTGTTTCTTCTATTCTTAATAATTGGTTGTATTTAGCAACTCTATCAGTTCTTGATGGAGCACCAGTTTTTATTTGACCAGCGTTTACAGCTACAGCTAAGTCAGCTATAGTAGTGTCTTCTGTTTCACCAGATCTGTGAGATATTACTGCAGTGTATCCAGCTCTTTTAGCCATTTCTATAGCATCTAAAGTTTCAGTTATAGTACCTATTTGGTTAACTTTTATTAATATAGAGTTAGCAACACCAGCTTCTATACCTCTTTCTAATCTTTCAGTGTTTGTAACGAATAAGTCATCACCAACTAATTGAACTTTTTTACCTAATCTTTCAGTAAGAACTTTCCATCCATCCCAGTCTTCTTCATCTAAACCATCTTCTATAGTTATTATTGGGAAGTTAGTAGTCCAATCTTCGTATAAGTCTACCATTTCAGCAGCAGTTAATTCTTTTCCTTCTCCAGCTAAAACGTATTTTTTAGTTTCTTCGTTGTACATTTCTGATGCAGCAACGTCTAATCCTAACATAACGTCTTTTCCTGGTTCGTATCCAGCAGCTTTTATAGCTTCAACTATTAATTCTAAAGCTTCTCTGTTTGATCCTAAGTTTGGAGCGAATCCACCTTCATCACCTACACCACAAGCTAATCCTTTTTCTCCAAGAACTTTTTTAAGTGCGTGGAATACTTCTGCACCCATTCTTAAACCTTCTTTGAAGCAAGGAGCTCCAACTGGTAATATCATGAATTCTTGAACGTCAACGTTGTTATCAGCATGTTCTCCACCGTTTAATATGTTCATCATTGGAACTGGTAATTGTTTAGCGTTAACTCCACCTATGTATTGGAATAATGGTAATCCTAACTCATCAGCAGATGCTCTAGCTACAGCCATAGAAACACCTAATATAGCGTTCGCCCCTAATTTACCTTTATTTGGTGTTCCGTCTAATTCTAATAATAATGCATCTATTCCTGGTTGATCAGTTGATTCTAATCCTTCTAATTCTGGTGCTATTATAGTGTTAACGTTGTTAACAGCGTTTTGAGTACCTTTTCCTAAGTATCTACCTTTGTCACCGTCTCTTAATTCAACAGCTTCGAAAGCTCCTGTAGATGCTCCAGATGGAACTATAGCTCTACCTTCTGCACCTGATTCTAATACAACCTCAACTTCTACAGTTGGGTTACCTCTTGAGTCTAATACTTCTCTTGCGTATACTGATTCTATTACTGACATAATTTTCTCCTTCCAAATCTCCACTAATCAAGTTAGTTTTAAAATCATAAATTTATTTTCAAACAGATTGATGGATAAGTTTGCAAATTATCTATGTATTTTAATTATATTTATTATTATTATTTTCTTTAATTTTAATTGTCTCGATTAGCTTTCCTTTTTATACTTTTGTTAAATTTATAATTATTATTTATATAAATTGGCTTTTTTAGTAGGATGGCTGAGTACTAGCAGCCACCCTAATTTTAAATATAAAAAATTTATATTTAGATTGCTATTTTATTAATGAGTGACCAGTCATTTCTTCTGGCTGTTCTAATCCCATCATATCTAATATTGTTGGAGCTATATCTGATAGTCTACCATCAGCTAATAACTCTTTTCCTACGTAATCTTTACCAGCTATTATAAATGGTACTGGGTTTACTGAATGTGATGTTATAACTTTTCCTGTTGTAGGATCTAACATTAATTCAGCATTTCCGTGGTCAGCAGTTATTATAACGCTTCCACCAATTTCTACTATTCTATCTACTAATTTGCCAACGCAATTATCTACTGTTTCAACAGCTTTAACAGCTGCTTCCATTACACCTGTATGTCCAACCATATCTGGATTAGCAAAGTTAACAACTATGAAGTCGTATTTGTCTTCGTTTATTTTTTCCATAACTTTTGCTTCTAGCTCTGGTGCAGACATTTCTGGTTGTAAGTCATATGTTGCAACCTTTGGTGAAGGTATTAATTCTCTATCTTCTCCTTTGTTTGGTTCTTCAACACCACCGTTGAAGAAGAAAGTAACGTGAGCATATTTTTCAGTCTCAGCAGCTCTTAATTGAGTTTTCCCTAATTTTGATAAATATTCCCCTAATGTATTACTTAATGATTGTGGTCCAAATGCTATTTGAACATTTGGTAAAGTAACATCATATTCTGTTAAGCAAACAAAGAATGTATTTACGTCTACTCTTTCAAATCCATTGAATTCTTTATCAACTATGCATCTAGATATTTCTCTAGCTCTATCTGGTCTAAAGTTGAAGAATATTACTGAATCACCTTCAGATATTTTTCCTACTGGTTGACCATCTTTAACTATTACAGTTGGAATGATAAATTCGTCTGTTGCACCTTTTTTATAAGATTCTTCAACAGCTTCAGATGCAGAAGTAGCAGTTTCACCTTCGCCACAAACCATAGCTCTGTATGCTTTTTCTACTCTTTCCCATCTCTTATCTCTATCCATTGCATAATATCTACCGTTTATAGTAGCGAACTGTCCTACACCCATTTCAGCCATATAAGCTTCAATTTCTTTAACGTAGTTTATACCACTTTGTGGGTCAGTATCTCTACCATCTGTAAATGCATGTACGTATACTTTTTCTACACCTTGTTCTTTAGCCATTTTGATTAAAGCTTTAAGGTGATCTATATGTGAATGAACTCCACCGTCAGATAATAATCCCATTATATGAACAGCATGTTCTTTTCCATTTTCCATAGCTTTTACTAAGACTTCATTTGTGAAGAAATCTCCGTCTTGTATAGATTTTGTTATTCTAGTTAAATCTTGATATACAATTCTACCTGCTCCTATATTTGTATGGCCAACTTCTGAGTTACCCATTTGTCCATCAGGAAGACCAACATCAAGACCGCTTGCTTTTATTAATGTTGTTGGATAAGTTTTTTCGATTCTGTCTAAGTTAGGAGTTTTTGCTTCTTTAACAGCATTTCCTATTGTATTATTACTCTCTCCAAAACCATCCATGATTATTAATGCTACTGGCTTTTTCATTTATATAATTTCACTCCTATTTAAAATTTACAAGAGCAACATAATCATCAGCTTTCAGTGATGCTCCACCAACTAAAGCTCCATCTATGTCGCTTTGCCCCATTATTTCTGCTACATTAGCTGGCTTAACACTTCCTCCGTATTGAATTCTAACTTCGTTAGCTAAATCCCCGTAAACTGAAGCGATAACTTCTCTTATGTATGATATAACATCATTAGCTTGTTCTGCAGTTGCAGTTTTTCCAGTTCCTATAGCCCAGATCGGCTCATACGCTATAACAACTTTTGCTAAATCTTCTTTAGTTACATCTTTTAATCCAGCTAATATTTGAGTTTTTACGTAATCTTTAGTAACTCCAGCTTCCCTTTGTTCTAAAGTCTCACCACAGCATAAAATTGGATTTATACCTACTTGTAATGCTTTTAATACTTTTTTGTTAACTGTTTCGTTAGTTTCTCCAAAATATTCTCTTCTTTCAGAATGACCTATAATAACATAGTCCATTCCTATTTCTTGTAACATTTCAGCAGAAACTTCTCCTGTGAATGCTCCTGATGTTTCGTAGTGCATGTTTTGAGCTCCAACTTTTATCTTAGTACCTTTAGTAGCTTCTTTAAGGTCTTTTAGTTGTAAAAATGGTGCACATATTACTGCTTCAACATCATCTCTATCAGCTCTAGTTCCGACTTCTTTAACAAACTCTAGAGCTTCTTTTATGTTTTTGTTCATTTTCCAGTTTCCAGCAATTATTGGTTTTCTCATTCAAATTTCCTCCTTTTGAACATGTAGAATACCTTTTTATTTTAAACTATATTGTACAAAATCGCTATAATTTACACTGTTTATATATCTAATCCAAAATATGCCAATTCTCCCTATATATCAACATTTCTTAGATATCGTCTTTATAATCAGATATAGTTTAATTTTAAGTTATTCCTTAGACTTTATATTATTATTATTTTCCCATTATTTATTTAAATTTTTATATTTAAATACTTCTTATTTATCGTCTAATGCAACTATTCCTGGTAATTCTTTTCCTTCTAAGAATTCAAGCGAAGCTCCACCACCTGTAGAAACGTGAGTCATTTTGTCTCCGAATCCTAATTGGTTAACAGCAGCAGCACTATCTCCACCACCTATTACAGTAGTTGCATCTTCTAAATCAGCCATAGCTTTTGCTATTGCTAAAGTTCCTCCTGCAAATGCTTCAAATTCAAATACTCCCATTGGCCCGTTCCAAACGATTGTTTTTGAATTTTTAACAACATCTACGAATTTTTCTACTGATTTTGGTCCTATATCTAAACCTAAATATCCCTCTGGTATATTTTGATCTTCTGTTACTAATACTTCTGCATCTGCAGCGAATTTGTTAGCAGCTTTAGAATCTACTGGTAAGTATAATTTAACACCTTTTTCTTCAGCTTTTGCTAGCATTTCTTTTGCATAGTCAACTTTATCAGCTTCTAATAAAGAGTTTCCTATTTCATATCCTTGAGCTTTTAAGAATGTATAAGCCATTCCTCCACCTATTATTAAGTTATCAACTTTTTCTAATAATTGATTTATAACAGCTATTTTGTCAGAAACTTTTGATCCACCTAATATAGCAGTGAAAGGTCTAACTGGATTAGATACTGCTTCACCTAAGAATTTTAATTCTTTTTGGATTAAGTATCCGCAAGCTCTTTCTTGTAAGAATTGTCCAGCTCCAACAGTTGAACAGTGAGCTCTATGTGCAGTACCGAATGCATCGTTAACGAATACGTCAGCTAAAGAAGCTAATTCTTTAGAGTAGTTTTCTTCGTTTTTAGTTTCTTCTTTTCTATATCTAGTATTTTGTAATAAGACAACATCTCCGTCTTTCATATCTGCAACTGCTGATTTTGCGTTTTCCCCTACAACGTTATCATCTGCAGCAAATACTACTTCTTGTCCTAACATTTCTGATAATCTTTTTGCAACTGGTGCTAATGATAATTCTGGTTTTGGTTCTCCTTTTGGTTTCCCTAAGTGAGAGCATAATATAACTTTTGCACCTTTTTCTATTAAGTATTTTATAGTTGGTAATGCACCTACTAATCTGTTTTCGTCAGTTATTACTCCGTTTTGTAGAGGTACGTTGAAGTCACATCTTACTAATACCCTTTTCCCAGTAACGTTTATATCTTCTATTGTTTTTTTGTTTAACATTGACATAATTAAACTCCTTTCAAAGTAAACACTTTCCTTTTTTTAATATATCATATATTTGTAAAAATTTGTATTTATTTATTATTCATTCCGATTTGCTTTTTTTATTCCCCAATATACCATTCCCTAATCTAAATGATAATCGCTCTTGAGTAGTTTTATTTTTATGTTAAATTAATTTATTAGACCTTATCCTAAAAAAGTCCGGAGCTGTAGAAGATACTACAAACCCGGACCTTATCCTAAATTATTTTGCTAAGTTTGCAAAATATCCTAAAGTTCTTATTAATTGAGATGTATAAGACATTTCATTGTCATACCAAGATACAACTTTAACTAATTGTTTTCCATCAACTTCCATAACTCTTGTTTGAGTTGCATCGAATAATGAACCGAAGCTCATTCCTACTATATCAGAAGATACTAAGTATTCTTCAGTGTATCCGAATGATTCGTTAGCAGCTTCTTTCATTGCAGCATTAACTTCTTCTATAGTTACATTATTTTTTAATGTACAAACTAATTCAGTTAAAGAACCAGTTACAACTGGAACTCTTTGAGCAGCTCCGTCTAATTTACCTTTTAATTCTGGTATAACTAAACCTATAGCTTTTGCAGCACCTGTAGTATTAGGAACTATGTTTCCTGCAGCAGCTCTAGCTCTTCTTAAATCTCCTTTTGGATGAGGACCATCTAAAGTATTTTGGTCGTTAGTGTAAGCATGTATAGTAGTCATTAAACCTTTTTCTATACCGAATTTGTCATTTAAAGCTTTAGCCATTGGTGCTAAACAGTTAGTTGTACAAGAAGCCCCTGATATAACTGTTTCTGTACCATCTAATATTTCGTTGTTTACGTTGTAAACTATTGTTTTAACGTCACCAGTTGCTGGTGCAGATATAACAACTTTTTTAGCTCCTGCTTTTATGTGAGCTTCAGCTTTTTCTTGAGAAGTGAAGAATCCAGTACACTCTAATACTATGTCTACCCCTAATTCAGCCCATGGTAAGTTTTCTGGATTTCTTTCAGCAGTAACTTTTATTTCTTGTCCGTTAACTACGAAAGCACCTTCTTTAACTTCTATTTCACCATTGAATCTACCTTGAGCAGTATCATATTTGAATAAGTGAGCTAACATTTTTGCATCTGTTAAGTCATTTATTGCTACTACTTCAAATTTGTCAGTTTGTTCCATTAATTTTCTTAATGCTAATCTTCCTATTCTACCAAAACCATTGATTGCTACTTTAACCATTATGATTTAACCTCCTAAAAATAAAACCTATTTTTATATTATATTTTAATATCTATTTTACTAATTTATTTATCAGTCTATGCTGATATCATTAGTTATTGACTAAATTTATTGACTTTTAATTAATTCAATAAGTTTTTCTCCACTATGCTCGTCAGTTACTAAAACTAAGTTCTTGTTAATTTTAGAAAGCGCTAGAAAAGCTTCTATCTTTTTAGATCCTGCAAATACTGCGATTACCTCTCTCGCTTGTTGAACACTTTCTAAATCAATACCAATTGTATTTAATCTGTATACAATCTCACCTGATTTATTAAAGTAATATCCGAAAGACTCGCATACAGCACCTTTATCTAGTATTTCTTGTGCTACCTCTTTTGATAAGTTTCGCCTTAATATCATTTCGTCAGCTCTACCAACACCAAACACAACTATGTCTGATTTTGAAACTAAATCTAAAGTCTTTTTGATTTCTGGCTCTTGAGCTAACATCATCATTGACTCTTTTCCTAACTTATCAGGTAAATTAAGCAATGCATATTGTGAGTGTAATTTCTTGCTTATATCTGCCGCTATATTATTTGACTGTATCTCTACATTTAAGCCTACACTTCCTCTAGCAGGTGCTATAGTTACGTTTTCAAATTTCTTATCGTGTTTTAGTCCTTTTGAAAACTCTGCCATCGTAGTTCCACCTGTAATTGAAACAATGTCGTGGTCGTGTAATATATGTGTAAAATGTGATGCGGCTGATCTTCCTACATCGATTAAAACACTTTTATTTTTTTCATAATCGCCAGGCACAAGTATTACCTTTTTTATTCCTAATAATTGAGTTAATCTATCTTCTAGTGTAGATAATCCCATAACTTCATTCATAGTTTCTTTTAAGCCTTCTAAAAGCTTTATTCCTTCTTCTGTTATGTTCATACCTGATGTTTCAACATTGATAAGACCTTGTTCTCTTAGAACTTCTGTTTCTGAACGAACAATTCTTTCACTCAACCCTAACATATTTGCCAAACTTCTTCTTCCGATAGTTTCGTTTAAATATATCTCTCTAAGTATTGAGTATCGTCTTGTCATTATGTCAAGCACTTGTGGAATTAATTTTTGTTGCATTTTTAATAAATTGTTCATAAGTTTTATACCTCATTCTTTACGCTGGGACTTTTTAAGTCCTATGTATCCATTTGAGTCCCACAAGATAATTTTATTTTACCTTAGATGCAAATATTTTTCAATACGTTTTCATAATTTTTTATTTTTTTAACTCAGATTATAGTTTTTATTTTATATTTTAATAAAAACCTTGATTTCCCAGCATTTTCACTTAGAAAACAAAGTTCCATCTTCGCTTGATACTAATATCTCTATCATTATTTTTATTTTCTTTTGTTGTTTAGTATATTTATTTATGATTTTATTTAAATATTTTCTCTATTGATTTTATTTATAAATTAGTTATTTTGTAAATCTTCGTTTTTTATTGTATCCTTAACCAACTTTTTTATTCTAAGTTACAAAGTCCCCTCTTTACCACTCTTATAACTTATATTTTTCAAGCAATTTATATTTTTATTTATCTGAGTTTATAAGCAAGCTTTTAATTTACTCCCACGTTTTTATTTTTCCCGCTCAACTCTTTTTCATTATCTTATATTTTTATCTTTTCTTTAAATTTTGATGATGATTTTTTACTTGCTATTATCACACCAATAAATATTTTGTTTCCTTTTAAAATAATATATTCTAATTTATTATACATAAAAAAAAAGGAATGTCCTATACTGTAATACTACAGATATAAAACATCCCTTATTTTTTATATTATTTATTTAAGGCTTTATATTAAGCACATTTTTCTTCAGTTTTTTCTACTTGTTGTTTTTTATCAGACATTTGTGGTCTTACAAATAATACAACTACTATAAGTCCTACTATTCCTACTATTCCAGCAACCCAATATACTGCATTAACACCTTTTTGTATTAATTCTACATTTGTTGGGTCAGCTGCTGTATTCATGTTGTAAGCTACTGCGAATACTGTTGCTGCAACTGTTCCTGAAAGTGAGTTGAAGAAGTTTACGAATGATGTACCAACACCTATATCTTTTGGCTCAAGCATAGATTGAGCTGCTGGTGTTATAGATACTGAACGGAAACTTTCTGCAATTCCTGTAAATGTAAGAGCTACGAAGTATATCATTATTGGTGTAGTTGGAGAAGTGAATCCCATAGCTAACATTGGTATACCTGCTAAAGCAGTTGCTCCTACCATAGCTTTCCACATGTTTGAAGTTTTCTTTCCAACCCATGTTCCTGCTATTATTGGTACTATTATAGTAAGTAAAGTACGAGGCATTTGTAAAGAACCAGCTATACTTGCTGATTTACCCATTACTTGCATTGCTCCTATTGGTGCATAAACGTTCATTGCATTTTGATAGAAGTAACTAGCAAATCCTACTACTAAAAGCATTGTATAGTTTTTGTTTTTGAATAATGCAAGAGGTATTATTGGTTCCTCTGCTTTTTCTTCTATTTTTATAAGCGCTACAAGTGCAACTATTCCTAATATGAATCCACCTATTATAGCTGGATTAGTCCATCCTATTGATGATCCGAAGTTTAAAGATAATAATATCGCACAAAGTGTAACAACTAATGCTATTATTCCTGGAATGTCTATTGTAACTTTTCCTTCACGTTTTTGGTTTGGCATGTTTAATCCGATTAATACTATACCAAGGATTAGAGGTAAAGCTGGCATAAGTATTGCTACTGTAAGCATATTCATATCAGTAAGTATACCTGCTATTATACTTCCTCCAAAACCACCAACTGCTATAGCAGCTGCTAACATACCCATTGCTTTTGGTACATCTTTTCTTTCGTTTATTAATCCCATTATTATATAAGGTGCAGCTGTGAAAGCCCCTTGTGCAAGACTTATTAATAAACGTAAAGCCATAAGTGGTACTAATGAGCGCACAAATGCAAATGCAACCCCACATATTATACATATGATACCTGGTATAACTACTATATTTCTACGTCCTATTAAGTCACCAAGTTTTCCTCCGATTGGTGTCATTATAGATACTCCTAATGCCGCAAAAATAGAGAATAAACCTACGTATCCCATTGCGTTTACACTTTCTAATATTGGTGAAGTTAATGTTGAAAATACAAGACCGTACATAGCTACAGAAAGCATCATACATATACATCCGATTTGTACAAGATTTTTCTTAGCTTTTGGTAGCGGTATTGCTACTGTCTGTTGCGTTCGTTCGTTAGACATAATCTAAATCTCCTTTAATTCTTTTCCGTTTTTTTTATTTAAAAATAATTTTTATTTTCTTTTTTAATTTACCGTTTTCACGTTCTAAATTTATCGTTTTCACGATATGTAATAAATTTTTATCATATTTATTATTTATTGTTTTTTAACCATTGTGTTGCACAATGAGCTAAACAAGAAGATCCTATTGGACATACATCTTCATTGAATCTTACTTTTGGATTATGTGCTGGAGCTATACCTCTTTCATCTAAGAATCCTGCTGATAAATACATGAATGTACTTGGTACTTTCTCTGCTATAACAGCGAAGTCTTCAGATGCACTAGCTGATATTCCTGGGTATCCTGTAAGTCCTGGTATACCTATCTCTTCCATGTATCCTACGAATTCATCAGTAAGAGCTGGATTACAGATTAGTGGTGGTACTTCTGAAAGCATTTCTACTTTTGCACTTCCTCCATAAACAGCTGCAACACTTTCTGCAACTTCTTTCATTCTACGAACAAGTAATTCTCTTGCTTCTGGTTTGTTAGTACGTATAGTTCCTTCAAGTACTGCAGTTTCTGGTATTATGTTACCTACTGTTCCTGCATGGAATTTACCTACTGTTAATACACAAGAATGTGTTGGGTCACTTTCTCTTGCTATTAATTCTTGTAATGCAAGATGTACATGTACACCAATATTTATTGGATCTATACCTGCATGAGGATAAGCCCCATGCGAACCCTTTCCTGTTAGCGTGATTTTAAAACCATCTACAGAATACATCATTGTATCTTTGTTATTGTACATATATAGACCAACTGGCATTTGCCCTGTTGATACATGGTATGCAAGCGCTGCATCTACTGGTGGGTTTTGTAATATACCATTTTCGATCATGTTTTTGCTACCTTCAAATGTTTCTTCTGCCGGTTGGAACATTAATTTTACTGTTCCTTCTAGAGCATCTTCATTTTCTTTTAACATCTTAGCTGCTGTAAGTAACATAGCTGCATGGAAGTCATGTCCGCAAGTGTGTGCAGTTTTGCCTGTTGGGCATGCAAACTCTTCTCCACTTTCTTCTGCCATTGGAAGTGCGTCCATATCAGCACGTAATAATAATACTTTGCCGCCTTTTCCAAGAGTAGCTGTTACACCATATCCACAATCTTGAGCATCTATACCACACGCTCTTAATTGTTCCATAACATATGCTTTAGTTTTAGGAAGATCTAATCCCGCTTCAGCATTTGTATGGATATAACGACGATGTGCAACCGTTTCTTCTGCTAATTCTTTTGCTCTGTTATAATAATTCATAACCTTTGTTCTCCTTTTACGGAATATTTTTTGAAGTATTTTCTATATTTATAGAATATATATGGAATACTTTCTTAATAATAATATATCAATATTTGTTCCATTTGTCAAATAATTCTGCTTTGTTATTATACATTTATGTATTTTTTTAACAAACATTTCCCTTTTGGAATATTTACATTGATTTATAAAATGCTTTTTGATAATATAATTGCTAGAGGTGAATAAAAAATGAACACAAATATTGTAGTTATTACGAGTCATTTTCTCCATTCTCATTTAGAAAATATGTTTTCAAAGTTAGACTTAGATTGCAATATCAAAGTTGTAGCTTTTGATAGTATTGAAAAAATACATAAAGTCTATGACCAGTACGCCGCTTGTACTGATGGCTTTATAGTTAGCAGTTCTGCTGCAAAAGCTGTTCTTGAGATGGTAGATCATGAAATAAAACGTCCCATCATTTCTTTTGAAATAGATTCTACGGGAGTATATCGCTCAATTTTAAATTTACTTCTACGAAATCGGGACTTAAATATGAATAGAGTTATCTTGGATTTTATGATTCCGCTAGAAGTTGGAATTACAGCTAATGATTATTTAAGTTTAATGGATTCAGATTATCAACAGTATCCTATTGATATTTGGAGTAAAAACTTAAGTAAAGATAGTATAAAAAAATTAGAAACTCAAATTGTAAATGAAATTCTAAGACTATGGAATATGAATGCAATAGATATAGTTTTATGCCAATATGGTAATATTGTACCGATTTTGCAAGAGCATAATATCCCTTATGAATATGCAATAGAAACACCAGTTTTTCTTGAAAATTTAGTCAAAAGATTTATGTCACTTATGTCTTTAGACCATATGCGTGAAAACCTACCTGTAATGATTAGTATCTCAGCTTCTGATAATAGTTTAAATACAGATGAAAATATAGAGTTAATCATGGAACATACAAAGAATTTTTTACGCTCTAATATGATAAATAGTACAACATACAAAAATAGTGCTGATTGTTGCGCTCTTATTACTGTAGATAATTTACATCAAATTACAAATAATGAGCAAAATTGTAATTTAAGTGTCTATTTAAATGAACATCTAGATTTTGAAGTATCAATTGGTTATGGGATAGGACTTAACTTAGACAT